>ERZ1048686.988-NODE-988-length-24062-cov-32.010122_pt1 | contig 24062 bp, 23 predicted proteins | sample MGYA00383099_ERZ1048686 | MGnify/ENA primary metagenome ERZ1048686 (study PRJEB29581, sample SAMEA5548369) | metagenome | biome: marine; feature: coastal; material: water | depth 25 m | study: Short-term variability in the microbial, nano- and picoplankton... | reverse complement strand
TACGATAAATTAATACAGATGATAACAACCCATCATTAAGTGGCTTTGTTTTTATGCACATCACCCCAAATATAAAGTGCTTTTAATATCGGTTTCAAGCTTTTCCCATAAGGTGTTAGTGAATACTCAACTTTTGGAGGAACAACCGGATAAACCTCTCTATGTACTATTCCATCTCGCTCAAGCTCTCTTAGTTTTTGAATTAACATTTTTTGTGTAATTCTCGGCATCAGCTTTTGCAATTCGTTAAATCTTTTCGTCTCTGATAGTAGATACCACAAGATTAGTATCTTCCACTTTCCCGCTAAAATATCAATAGATGTTTCAACTGGGCATTTTTCAAGCTCTGCATTACCTTTATTATTCATTTTTTCTTATTGGTTTCCAAAAGCATAGTACCTTACAAAAAAGTAGGTTCTTCCAATGATAAACCACTTAAGTTACAATGTTCAAATATATTAATAAAAAGGTGATAGATTAATGAAAGCTTTTGTAGTTGAAAAAATTAAAGACAAGGAATTTACAGGCTCTATTAAAGAAGTTGAGAAGCCCATTCTGAGCGAGAACGAAGTTTTGATCAAAACCTCTTACTCGTCATTAAACTATAAAGACGCCTTAAGTGCGACTGGAAATCCTGGCGTCACCAGAGTTTTTCCACATATAACGGGTATCGATGTCAGTGGTGTTGTGGCTGAATCCAAATCAAACCTATTTGCAGTGGGTGATGAAGTTTTAATAACTGGCTACGATTTGGGCATGAACACTAATGGCGGTCATAGTGAATTTGTAAAAGCCCCAGACGCTTGGATAGTAAAAAAGCCAGACAACATTTCTTTAAGAGAGCTAATGATTTATGGAACGGCCGGCTTGACGACAGCCTTAAGTGTTAATGAACTATTAAATAATGGAATTACAAGCGGTGAAATACTGGTAACAGGAGCTACTGGCGGTGTTGGCAGTATATCTGTTGCAATTTTATCCAAACTTGGATTTGATGTTGTGGCCCTTTCTGGTAAAGAAGATCAAGTAGATTATTTAAAAACCATTGGCGCTAAAGAAGTAATATTAAGACAGGATTTTGATGTTGAAAACAAAAGGCCAATGGGCAGGGAAAGATTTTCAGGCGTGATAGACACGGTTGGTGGAAACATACTGGCTGAAGCTTTAAAGCAAATTAAGTATGACGGCGTCGCCACCTGTTGTGGATTGACTGCTTCACCTGTATTTAATACCAATGTCTTTCCTTTTATTTTAAGAGGTGTAAGACTAATTGGAATCGACTCAGTTGAGGCTTCGTTAGCTAAGAAAACCCAAGCCTGGGAGAAAATTGCCAGTGACTTTAAAATTAATACCTTAGAAAAATTAGTGAATGAAATATCCCTCAATGAAATTCAACAAGCTTATAAAGAAATATTAGCAGCAAAAGCAGTTGGAAGATATTTAGTCAAATTATGAGAGCAATTAGAATTAACCAGTATGGTGGTATAGAAACGCTACAACTGAATCAGATTGATACGCCTAAGATTAATACAGACGATATTTTAATTAAAGTTAAATCATCTTCAATTAATCCAGTTGATTGGAAAATAAGAGAAGGATATTTAAAGGGTTTTATCCCATATCAAATGCCCATAACTTTAGGTTTCGATGTGTCTGGTGTTGTCAGTGAAGTAGGATCTGAAGTCACCGATTTTAAAGTTGGTGATGAAGTTTTTAGTCGTCCTGATATTAGTCGTGATGGCGCATATGCCGATTATATTGCAGTAAAAGCCGATGAAGTTGCCTTTAAATCGTCTAAATTAAGTTTTGAACAGGCAGCAGCTTTACCCTTGGCGGGGATCACGGCTTGGCAATGTTTAGTCGATGTGGGTCAGCTGCAAGCAGAGCAACGTGTATTAATTCATGCAGGCGTCGGCGGTGTTGGACATTTAGCTATACAAATAGCGAAAACAAAAGGTGCAACTGTTATTGCCACGGCTTCAACAGCTAATCAAGAGTTACTCACTCAATTTGGTGCCGACCAAGCCGTTGATTATACTAAAGGAGTATTACTCGAACAGATAGAGCCTGTTGATTTAGTTATCGATACAATTGGCGGAGAAGTGCAAAGTAGCTCTTGGGCACTTTTAAAAGCAGGTGGAATGTTGGTTTCTATTGTCGACCAGCCAAACGAAGAGTTAGCAAAACAACATGACGCTAAAGCTGCATTTGTTTTTATAGAGTCTAGTAGTCGCATATTACGCGAATTAAATAAGTTAGTTGAAAAAGATCAACTCCTACCCTTTATTGAACATCACTTTTCATTAGAGCAAATTGCCGATGCGCATTTGCAGAGTCAGACAGGACGAACAAGGGGGAAAATAATTATTAAAGTAAGCTAATACTTTTAAACACCAAGTAGCTTTTGCTTAGTGTTTTTTCTCGCGACCTATGTATTCCTATGCTCTAAGATAAATTATAAAATGAAATTAGAAATGATCTTTTGACACTATAATTGTATATCAAATTGATCTAAAGTTAAAATTTTGTTTAATGTGAGAGAGGCGATGTAATTAAAATTTAATTAACTACTTTCAAAAATTCCTGATACCCTTTATCGAGAAAATCTTTGACAGCATTGACTGAATGCTGCACTCTTGAAGTAATGGTAATGCCGTTAAAAATATAATTGATATACTTAAAAAATCTAAATATATAAAGCTTAAAAATTCATCAATCTTTAATTATATTATAAAAAATTTAATGGAGTATTTTTTATAATTTTCTTGTCAACTTTAAACCACTCATTCTGCAATGTGGCATAGACCTCTTTAAAATCTATCTTACTAGCTACATTGCCATTATTATTTAATAAATCTGGAAGTTTTCCATATATGCCGCCCTTTACCTTTCCTCCCATACAGAACATGCATGAAGCCTCACCATGATCAGTGCCATGACTTCCATTTTCCAATATTCTTCTACCAAATTCGGAATAAGTCATAATTAAAGTATCGTCCCAAAGATTATTAGATTTTAATTCTTGTGTAAATTTAACCAAGGCATCATTTAATTCTGTTAATTTACTTTTATGATCATTTTTTTGATTTGAATGAGTGTCAAACCCTTTTATAGCTACTTTGAATATCGGGATATCTACATTATTCTTCATTAAAAAACTAGTTTGCATTAATTGATCAGACAGGTTAATTTTTCCCTTCTTAATGCTCTGCATTTCACTCAAATCAACCTCATCTTCTAGTCTCGATGCTACTTTGTGTATCTTATTGATGGAGTTTAGTAAGTGAACTTGAGCAGGATCAGATGATAGATAGTCTGGCGTTTTTAATTTGCTAGATTGTTTTACAAATTGACGTATATTTTTTACTTTTAAAAAGTTAGGGTTTTCACCTTCAAACAGTCTAGTAGAGCCTGAGAATACCATTGCATCAATCAAATGATCAGACTGGTTATGCTTGAAAAGTTCGTATAGCCATCCATTAGCACCTTTGATTTCTGACGCAGTTTCCCAAATATCTAAACTTGTAAAATGAGATTTATTTGGATTGTTGTATCCAACATTTTGAATGATAGACAAGTCGTTATCTTTGTATAGTTTCTGTAGATGATCCAACGCAGGATTAAGCCCTAGTTCAGAATTTATCTTAAGTACTTGATTTAAAGGTATCTGAAGGGTTGGCCTATTTTCGTAATAGAGATTATCATTGTATGGAATGACAGTATTTAGCCCATCATTACCGCCTTTCAATTCAATCAAAACTAAATACTTTCTCTTAGGATTGTGCCCAAGAGAAAATGCCTTGGCAGTGCCCAATAGCGGAATAGCTGATAACAGCTTTAAAAATCCTCTACGCTGCATAACATACTCCTATTTAAAATTGAAACGATGATCTAACAAGACAGCCTTGATTCTTTTATCAAGGCGCTTATTTAGATTGTTTTTAATAGAACTGCCAATAGAAAAGTACTGGTATTTTTCACTCTCAGCTCTGTCAACAGCTTTTTCCAAAGCGTTCGGATTCGACTCTACTTTTTTATAAAACTTAACTACTTTCTTGAGGTATTGACCTAGCAATATTTGCCTAGCAATAATCAAATCTGAATTAATCCACCTTCTGCCACCTAGCCAGCCATTAACATCAGGCGGTTCAAATAATTTTTGCCCAGATTTTTGCATTTTGGCTGGCAAGTTCAATAAATCTGATGATGGGAAATCGATGATAATTTTAGAACTTACAATTAAATCAAAAGGTGATTTGATCATATTGTTACGATTTTTTTCATTCCAAAACTCTGTTGAATTTAATATTTCTGAAACCAAAACCTTGATATCGTAATTTGATTTATGAAACAATCTTGACAATTGGTTTAATTTATCAGAACTTGGATCGCTAGAAACAAACTCTCTCCAAAGTTTTAATGCGATAAATTTTGATGTGTTTGGATGATCTAGAATCAATTCTATGGCTTTGTCCATACCAATAGTTCCAGTATAGCCAAATAGCGTGATAAATGAGTTATCTTTTCTCTTGTAATTAACTTTGGTTTTTTTTGTATTGTAATCATCAGAAATTCCACTTAATGCTTTAGCCAAATTCTTAATATCGTCTTCAGAATAATGATCACCTTCTCCCATTGTGTACAATTCAAGTAATTCTCTTGCTAAGTTTTCATTTGGCTTTTTAGCTGTGTTTTTCGTATTGTCTAAAAATTGATGAATGGTTGGGTTATGCATTACCTCATAAAGCAAATCTTTAAAACTGCCTAAAGCATTCTTTCTAAAGATTTGATTTTGCTCAACCATATAAGGAATGAGAACCTTTCCTGGTTGGGCAGCAAAATGGCTATGCCAAAACACGACCATTTTTTCTTGAAGTGCATTATCTGAGCTTAAGATCTCTCTATGCCACCATTCAATCATCTTTTTTCTATCAGATTTCTTAAGCGACCTTTTTATCTCACGTCTATCTTTAAAAGGAATGTTTTTATTCTTAGCTTGAAAGTATAAGTCATCGTCAAATGCTAGCAAAGTAGTTACAGGCTCTGTGTATGAACCAGAATCTAACATTAATGCTACAGCCTCATTCCTGGAATAATTAGAATAATCATTCAATATAAACTCAGAATTAGAGAACCCAGTTCTTGACCACAAATGCCTTGCATCTTCGATAACTAAAGCGTGCGTGAAAGTAGGAATAAAAAAAATAAATATGTATGATATAAATATTTTCATATGAATAATTCTACTTTAAAACAGGATTATTAGATATTTATATTTAATAAAAAAATATTTTAAGATGGTAGTCACGGTCAGATTTGAACTGACGACTTCCAGCATGTCATGCTGGCACTCTAACCAACTGAGTTACGCGACTATAAAGATTGTTATCAACAGGTGTCGACAACGAATTGGAAATTATACCCCTTAAAAAGCAGAAAGCACTTCACAAAGAGGTGTTTAAATTACTAGAAACAGGTTTTAATCGTTTCCTGAATATTGCTAGCAGCCTCATATGGGTTATCAGCATTTTTAATAGGACGACCTACAACAATATAATCAGAGCCTGATTTGAAAGCTGTAGCCACATCAACCACACGTTTTTGATCATCATCATTCGCAACCGGGCGAATACCTGGCGTTACTGCAATCAGCTTGTTATCCACATATTCACGCAAAAATGGCACTTCAAGGCCTGATGAAACCACACCATCACAGCCTGCTTCAAACGCACGCTTGGCACGAGAAATAACCAAATCTTGCACGTCACAATCAAAGCCTAAATCATCTAAGTCACCTCGATCAAGACTGGTGAGTGCTGTCACTGCTAAAACTTTAAGATCGCCTTTGTTTTCGGCTGCTTTTTCCATTAATCCTTGATTACCATGAATGGTAGCAAAGGTAGCACCGGTTTGGCTTAAGCGGGCAATCGTTCTACCGACGGTTTCTGGTACATCAAAAAATTTAAGATCAACAAAGACTTTTTTATCTTTAGCAATCAGCCAATCCATCAACTCAAAATACTGGCCTGTCATCAATAATTCCATGCCAATTTTGTAAAAAGTCACACTATCATCTAGCTGATTAACTAAGTCTTTAGCCTGTGCAACTTCTGGCACATCTAATGCAAAAATCAATCTATCTTCAAGTTTAATGTCTTTCATACTTATTCCTATTTAAAAAATACTGCCACCCGAATAGCCATTTTCATGCGCCTTTCTGATCCAGAATTTTGATTGTTCAATGTCTTTGTCTACTGACTTAGCTAGCGCATAAAAAATGCCCAAATTATACTGTGCTTTTGCATAATCTTGGTCAGCAGATTTTTGATACCACTCGAATGCCTTGGCTAAATCTTTATCAACACCCATACCTAAATCATAACAAAGTGCTAGCTCATACTGAGACTGCGCATCGCCCTGCTCAGCCAAGCGCTTAACTTGTTCGTAAGTTTTTTTTACGGCCATTTAATTATCGTGGAGAAACATCAACTTTTACTTTGATAGTGCTGCCATAAGGTTTATTTTTCGTTGTGTAAGTAAACGTACGATTATCGTACTCATATTCAACTCGATAATGACTTAAACGCTCAACTGATTCACTACGGTATTTTGTTTCACAAACCTCTTTGCTAACCACTCTACCTGTTTTTGATTTGGCCAATTCGTCATCATGCGCCAGCGATGCACCAAGCAGTGCGCCCGCCACTGTCATGGCATCTTTACCACTACCATCACCAAACTGATTGCCAATCAAGCCACCAAATAAACCGCCCACAATCTCATTAGTCGCAGAGCCGTCGTTGTCGCCTTGATAAAATTCTTTAATATAACAGTCTTGGTACGGCTCTCGGATTGTGTGGGTTTTGTATATTTTATCCACAGAGGTAATTGTCGCTGTATCGGTATAACTACCAGCAATTGACATTTGCGCAGTAGCCAGCATTGGGATCAGCACTAGTGTATTTAGTTTCATATAGCAGCTCCATTTATCGTATTTATAGTAATATATATTCTACGCTTTTTGATGAAATTTATCGCATGAATTCTACAACACTCTATTATATTCACGATCCGATGTGCTCTTGGTGTTGGGGTTTTCATAACATCTGGCAACAGGTGCAATTGCAGCTCAAAGACCAGCTACCCATTCAGTATGTTTTAGGAGGCTTGGCGCCCGATAGTGGTGAAATCATGCCTGATGACATGCGTCATTACATTCAAAAAAATTGGCAAAAAATCGAAAAAACCATTCCTGGTACGCAATTTAACTATGATTTTTGGAAAAACTGCTCGCCAAAGCGCTCAACTTATCCCGCTTGTAGGGCTGTTATTGCTGCCAAAAATCAAGCCAAAAAGTTTGAAAAAATCATGATTAACACCATTCAACAAGCTTATTACTTACAAGCGCAAAACCCTTCTGAGACTTCAACGCTCATTAATCTGGCCGCATCAATCGGACTAGACAGCCAGAAATTTACCCAAGATTTAAACTCAAACACTACCCAACTTCAACTAGAGCAAGACATCGCCCTAGCAAAATCTCTGAGTAGCAACGGTTTTCCTTCTTTGGTGCTGGCAAAAAATGGCATTCATCAAGCCATTCAGATTGATTACAACAATCCAGAATTTATTCTTCAACAAATCTTTACTTGAATAATTACGCCTTAGCGTTGATAATATCCGCTTGCCTTCGTAGCTCAGCTGGATAGAGCAGCCGCCTCCTAAGCGGCAGGTCGAACGTTCGAATCGTTTCGAGGGCACCAAAAAAAAATCGGAAATAACGCAAATGGATAAAAAAGTAGCTAAAAATGCTATTTAATCTATTAAAAATTAAAAAATAAATGGCGATAAAACCCTAAAAACGGCCTTTTTATCCCGATAACGCCCTAAAACACCCACAACTTTAACTGAACACCAAAAAATTTGGAAAATTTTAACAACAAGTGTTTTTTAAATAAAAAATAGTTTTGATTTTTGTTAAAACTTCCATTCAGCTCTAAATCTTAAACTTTTATTATGTATGAGCCTAGACTCACTGAGCTCATAACTACTAGTAATAAGCCAACCACTTTCTGATTGAATATCTGCACCAATCACTAAATTAAACCCAGACTCACTGGAATCACTAGCAATTACATCAGTGTACTCTTTAATTGGATTAGATACATAATACATTGTATTGCTAGACTCATAGCCTGTGTTAATTTTGTGTCTGAGAGACAGATAAGGCTTAACACTTTTATCGCCAAATTGATACTCAGTATCGGCGTCAACACCGACTGATATTATTGAATTATGAAAATTATTAACCTTGTAATACAGCGCATCGTAGGCCGTACTACTATCACTCGTTTCACTATAAGCATCTTGTTTGGTATAACTACCATCCATACGAATAAACGGCGAGAGATTGGTTTCTTTAAATTGTAAGTTTTCTCTAGCAACAAGACAGATAAACGCCTGCTGAGTTTTGCGCACACCAGTGTAAGTATTACCTTCATTCACACGAGTATGGTCGGTACTAATATCGCCCACACCTATTAAACCCTCAAGCGTGTGTGTTTTACTGGTCTTGAGTGAACCATACAACGACCAAGTCTTAGTACTGGCATCCATCTCGGTACCATTACTACCAATGACTATTTTGGTTTTATTAATACGATAAGATCCACCTGCCATTCTACGGTCATCAATGGCTTTATCTAGTCCAATAGAGATTTCTTTACTCTTGCTAGAGCTGTCCACCCCATCTTTACTATTTGCATTTCCAATTGAAATTTCGCCAGAAGTCCATAAACCCCAGTTATTAGGTAGTGCCTTATCAGCGGCATTAGCCAATTGCCTAGATACGTCATAACTCTCAAAGTGGCTGACCAATGGCGCAAGCTTGTTTAGTGTGTCATCCAATGCTTCGTTGTTAAATTTAAATTTAATACCCTGACGAGAGGTGTTTTTACCACCATTACGGCGAATAAAGTTTTGCCTGTTGGTAACCGCACTGATTGATTTTTCTACTTGACTCATAGAGTGATTAACGTGGGCTTCATTTGAAGCGGTGACATTAGTATATTTAGCTGGATCTTTGGCAGTCATAAACCTTAAACTATTAGAATCACTAATACCTACATAGTAATTACCATCACCATCATAGAATGCATCGCCCCCAATAAATATGTAATACTCTACCCGTTCTTCCAAATCATTGGGCGGATTGATAGTAATTTGTGTCGTGCCACTACCACTAATAGCAACATTATTAGAGTCTTCACTAAATACAGTTAGGCCTGTTGTGGCATTGTAGATAGAGACTTTCCTATCATTTCTGCCACCGGCACTATTGCTAGAGGCAAAAACTATTTGGTCAAAATCTAAAACAATATTGGTATCAATGCCAATATTTCTTTGCAAGACTGCTGGATAAGTTCCCATAAATTTCGGCAAATTACTTGCAGAATCAGCTGCAGTAAAAGTAGCCGATACCGCCGCAACAGCGTTGCTCGAGCTATCTTCTGCCGCGTTAGCTTTAACAGCAACATAAACAGTTTGCAAACTAGAAAAATCGTTATCTGGCGTAATAGTAATAATTGTTTTAGCAGTATTAATACTGGCACTAAAGGCAACATCACCGCCACCAGAATTAGTATCTTTTAAATCAACAATAGCTTCAGCGGCAGTAGCATTATTTATTGTTGAACCACCAAAACTCACGATAGGTTCACTAAACGTTAGAGTAATATTTGTATTGTTAGCAACATCAGTAGCGTTGTTAGCAGGGCTGAAGGTAACCGTCGGAGCTTGGGTGTCCACATCGGCAACCGTCACCACCCAGGATTCTGTATCACTATTGCCATCTTCATCAGTAGCAACAATACTTAATAAATATGTATTGTTGGTATCACTATCAACAGGATTATCATAATCACGTGCAACCATTGAAACCACACCAGTGGAAGAATCGATACTAAAGTCTAGAGCATCATCACCAGATAATGTATAAGTTAGATTGCCAATTGGATCATCACTTTGATTTGTAAAAGATGGGGTGACACTTGTATAGACTGAATCTTCATTAACACTAACATCATCAATAGGACTAATAACAAGTGCGGCAGATTCGACAACATTAAGTATGGTAATTGTTACTGCTTGTGTATCAGCATTACCTGCAACATCAGTTGCAGTTGCTGTAAAGGTGTAAGAGGATTTAGCTTCATAATCAGGTGCTGAATCAAATGTTACTACGCCTGATGAACTATTAATACTAAAAGATGCTGAATCACCACCACTAATGGAATAAGTAATGGCATTGGCATCTGTTGCAACAATTGTAATTGCAGAAGATTGATTCTCATTGACGGAGGTTGTAGAGGAAGAGGTGATAATAGGTGCGGTAGCGTCAATAACAACAGCTGCCGACCCTGAACTAGACCAGTCAGACGCATCTCCATATTGCTCTTGCACATATAATGTATGCGTCCCATCACTGAGAGCGCTACCTGGTGTATAGCTTGTATTGGTAGTAGAAGTAGCGCCCGAAGTTAAATCACTGTCGTTAAGCTTATATCGATAGGTTTCGTTACCCTTGCTTCCATTTCCTTGAACCCAAGACCAAGTGGGGCTTTGATTATTTGTTGGTGTTGTTACACTAACAACAGGGGATTTTGCTGTGTGTTGACCAGCCCAAGCCCAAAAAGGAATAATTAAAATTAATAATAAAAATTTACGCACTGAATAATTCTAAAACCATATACTTTTGATGAATAAAATTTAAATAAGAATATTGTTTTATTTTAATATAAAAAGATGCTTTATTATATAGCTAAATATAGATCAAAGAAGCCTAAACCATAGGCTGGTTCATTTCGAGGGCACCAAAAAAAATTATAATATTTCAAACATTATCTCATTTCTTCGAAATATTGGAAGCGTCCATGGTGGATTATAAAAGGCATATATTGCAGAATTAAGAGTAGATATATTATTTTTTTTCAAATACTTTTTAAGTAAATTTTTATGAAAATCAACATTTGAATCTGAATTTAATCCCGAAAAGGTAATAACACCATATTTTTTCTGTGTGATTTTTTTAATTTTTACAATTTTATCATTAGGATTAGGTAGGGTTTTCAGACTGTATTCTGCAGGCATTAGAAAACTTATTTTCCAACTATTTTCAACTCTTTGCTGTTTAACTGGGGCAGTCATTGCAATTTTTAAATTCTCTGAATTTCCTCCGAAAATATAATTTGCTAAAATTTTAAATCCAGCTTTAATTGCGTCTTTCCTTTCACTTTCAATAGTAACTTCAGCAATATAAATGACATCGTACTGTCTTAATTCAATATTGTTGTCTATAGATAAAGATTTGTACTTGGGCTTCTCTACATTGCTCATTAAAACACCTAAGAATAATCCAAGTAAAAGTAAAATTAAAATAATAATAAAAAATTTAAAAAGCCTATTCATTTTTTTAGATATAAAAAACACCTTACTTACTAGTAAGGTGTTTATTCTTGATTTTAAAAATTTAAGCTACATCCATCAGATGCTCTGTTCTACTATATTCGTCAGCTGAAATTTTAGAATCAACTTCTTTTTCTAACTCACAAATTCGCTCTTCTAATACATGAATAACGTGCTGGCGTGTTTTTTCATGCTCAATAACAGAATGCGACATTTCGATACAATGCTTGATTGATCCAAGCTCCTCAAGTAAATTTTCTCTTTTAACTTTCATATTTTTTTCCTTTTTTTATTTTCTTCGTTTTTATTCTATCACAAATAATTGTACAATTTTAAATTTATTATATTTTTTGTATAATTGCTTATTTTTTTGCGTAACATTAATAATATATTTTTTAAAAAGGAGTTTTAAATGTATCAAAAAATTATTGCTTTCATGATAATGCTTATTTCACCCACTAGCTATTCGCTGAATATAGGAGATGCTGCTCCAATTTTTTCATTACCAAATCAAGATAACATTTATAAAACACTTGATCAGCATCGAGGAAAATGGGTGATTTTATATTTTTACCCAATGGATGACACTCCAGGGTGTACCACAGAGGCTTGCAGCTTCAGAGATGCGACTGATCGTATTATCGCTAACAAGGCTGTAGTTTACGGTATTAGTGTTGATAATGTTGAGTCGCATAAACGATTTTCAGACAACTACCAGCTATCGTTTTCACTATTATCTGATAGTGATGGAAAAGTTTCTGAATCTTATGATTCTTTAGCAAAATTTATTAATTGGAAAATTGCTAAGAGAAACACTTATATTATAAACCCAAAAGGGATTATTGTTAAAAAATACATTGGTGTCGATCCTAAAACGCACGTGCAACAAGTGCTAAAAGATCTTATGGCTTTACAAACTCAAACTGATTAATCATGACATTGACTTATAGTATTTTGACTTACCTTGGCACCATTCCTTTTTTATTTGTGTCAGCTCTTTTTGGAGCAAATTTTTATGAAATTTTGCATATAGAATTAGAAAGCCTAAAAACTATTATTTCTATATATACAGTAGCAATAATTTCGTTTATTTCCGGCTCTCATTGGGGTTTAAATATAAATAATAATAATTTTTTATCTAGATTTATTGTTATTTCTAGCAATATATTTGTATTAATTATTTGGTTTGCGTATTTGTTTTTGCTTTTTGAAGTTTTTATTTTTGCCGCAAGTGTGGTTTTTGTTCTATTGCTGTTTATTGATCAAAAATTATCATATATAGATTATTATTCAGAAAAATACTTTCAAAATAGACTGATTGCAACAATTATTGTTTTATTAAGTTTTTTTATAATGATCTACTTTTCTTCAATTAATTAACATATTAATTCATTTAACAAAAGCATTAACTTTTTGTTAAGGTGCTGGATTAAAAAATCTTAAATGAATGGCTTCAATCGCCTGCTCAATCTCATCAGTCCATTCAACATTAACGGCGTTAATATTTTCTTTTAAATGATCCATACTGGTTGCGCCAATAATGGTACTGGCACAAAACCAACGAGAATAGGTAAAAGCTAATGCTAGTGTCGCTGGCGTAATGTTTAATTCTTGAGCTAAATTGGCATAAGCTTTAATGGCTGGCTCAACCGCTGGCTTTTCATAACGCTGTGCAAATCCGTCAAAGATATTAACCCTACCCTGCGCTTTTGGATCATTAATATATTTAGCACTGAGATGGCCAAATGCCATTGGCGAATAGGCGAGTAGTGGCACGTTTTCACGATAGCCCATTTCCCGAAGTGAGGAGTCATACGTTCGATTAATTAAATTATAAGCATTTTGCATACTGACCACTCGAGACAAACTCTCTCGCTCAGAGGCATTTAAAAACTGCATCAACCCCCAAGGCCATTCGTTTGATAAGCCGATGTGTCTAATTTTTCCTTCATCAATTAGCTCAGATAATGCCTCCAAAGTTTCAACAAATGAAGTGTATTCTCGCTCTTGCTCTGGATCAAACAAATACTGGCCAAACATCGGTGTGTTGCGTTCTGGCCAATGCAGCTGATACAAATCAATATAGTCGGTTTGTAGGCGCTTGAGCGATCCTTCTACAGCATTGCGCAAATTTATGCGATTAAAGGCGTGTTCACCACCTCGAACCCAAGGCATGCCGCGCGCACTACCTGCAGCTTTGGTGGCTAGAATAATTTGATCACGAGTCTGATTTTTAATCCAACTGCCGACAATGGTTTCTGTGGAATAAGCAGTATTTTCACGGGGTGGAACGGGGTACATTTCAGCGGTATCAATAAAATTAACACCTTGAGAAAAAGCATAATCAAGCTGCTGGTGAGCTTCTTGCTCAGTATTTTGCTGGCCAAATGTCATAGTGCCTAAGCAAATGTTAGATACGCTTAAGTCACTATTACCTAACTGAGTATATTTGATCATTATCTGAATAAGTTTATAAAGTGCAATATATTAACATGATAAGCAAGATCTAAACCGTACTGTTAGATGTATACTGATATTTGAATTTAATCAGTCAATACGCTGTGAATCACATTAATTTACTAGATAAAAATAACAACTTTAATATTTTGCTGGCGGGCATTATAGGGCTGTTTATTGGCGTCGGTGTGGCTCGATTTGCCTACACTTCCTTACTACCTTCTATGTTGGCCGATCACACCCTAGTTCTCACTTTTTCTGGTATTTTGGCTGCCAGTAATTACGTTGGATATTTGCTGGGTGCACTATTTGCGGTTTTTATCAAAGATATTCATGCCAAAGTTAAATACTTTAGGCTGGGGCTGGTTTTATGCGTTGTGACAACGATCATCATGGGTGTTGCAACACACGACTTATGGCTAATATTTAGCCGGATTATTGCAGGCTTTGGTGGCGCCATGACTTTAGTGGTTGGTGCGGCGATTGTGATGGTGAAACTCAACTTAAAAGACAAAACCAAAGCCATGGGGATTTATTTTTCTGGCATCGCCATTGCTTTGGCGATGGCTGATATTATTGCCAGACTGGTTTTAAGTAGCAATTCTTGGCAAACCTCTTGGCTGATATTAGCCCTTAGCGCTGCTTTGGTTGCACCTTACGCTTGGTATATTTTGGCCACTGATCAAAAAATACCTCTAAAAAAACCCACCCGCGCTCTGAACAAAAACCTATTTTCTAGTTTTGTAATGATTCTTATTCTGGCTTATTTTACCGAGGGCGTGGGCATGGTCGTTCAGGGAACCTTTCTACCTACCATTATTCAATCTCTGCCGGGGTTAGAGTCTTTCGCAGGATCTGCTTGGCTGTTAGTTGGTTTGGCGGGCATTCCTTCGTCGATTATTTGGATGCGTCTAGCACACCGATATGGCAGTGTTAATATTATTATCATTGCCATGAGCATTCAAATTATTGGCATTTTAATTCCAACCATAAGTCACAATCTTTACCTTAATTTGTTGTCAGGAATTTTATACGGTGGTACTTTTGTGGGGCTGGTAGCACTGTTCATGCATTTAGGTGGCAAGCTTGCTGGCAACAATCCAGTGATGTTAATGGGGGCGCTAACAACTGCTTACGGCATCGGGCAGGTGAGTGGGCCTTTATACGCCGCAATCTTAACCTCACAATCGGGTGATTACAATAATGCACTGTACGTGACAGCTGCGATTGTATTTAGTGGTGTACTGATGCTATTAGCAAGCAAAATATTTAATATTGGTCAACGCCACGAGCTTTAGTCGTACAATAGAGTCACTACCACTTAAAAGGTTTAATTATGAATCAACCAATTAACGCAAAAGCCTTGGCACTTGCTCTAGGAATTTTATGGTCATTAGCACTTTTATCTGTGTCGATTATTGCACTAATGTCTGATCATTATCTACATAATGTCAGTGAATTTTTTTCTAGTATTTATTTAGGCTATACCCTCAGCTTTTCTGGCATTTTAATCGGCATGCTATGGGCATTTATTGACGCGGCAGTTGGCGGTTTGGTTTTGGCATGGCTCTACAACAAACTGGCGAGATAAAGCTCTAGCTAGGTATAATCAAATTCATATTAAATACTTAGGCTAAGTGTATGTCGGGCAATTCTTTTGGAAAATTATTTACAGTAACCACTGCGGGCGAATCCCATGGTGAAGCTTTAGTTGGCATTGTCGACGGCTGCCCGCCTGGCATGGATCTTTGCGAAGCTGATCTTCAGGGTGATCTTGATTTAAGAAAGCCGGGCACTTCTCGCCACACCACTCAGCGCCGAGAAGAAGATTTGGTCAAAATTTTATCGGGCACTTTTGAAGGTAAAACCACCGGAACGCCGATTGCACTAATCATTCAAAACACCGATCAACGCTCTAAAGATTACGGCAATATTGCCGATACTTTCCGTCCAGGACATGCAGACTACACCTATGATCAAAAATACGGTTTTAGGGATTATCGTGGTGGTGGTCGCTCTAGTGCAAGAGAAACGGCAATGCGTGTTGCCTGTGGTGGTATCGCTAAAAAATACTTAAAAGAAACATTAGGTGTTGAAATTAAGGGTTATTTATCTCAACTAGGCCCCATTACATTTGATAATTTTGACTGGAACGAAGTACATAACAATCCGTTTTTCTGCCCAGATGCCAGCAAAGTTACAGAGCTGGAAGATTATATGGACGCTTTAAGAAAATCAGGCGATTCGATTGGTGCTCGCGTTAATGTCGTAGCCACCAACATGCCTGTTGGACTAGGTGAGCCAATTTTTGATCGACTAGAAGCTGATGTTGCTCACGCCATGATGAGTATTAATGCGGTTAAGGGTGTTGAAATTGGTGCAGGCTTTGAATCCGTTACTCAAAAAGGTACTGAGCATCGAGATGTTATTACTAGGGATGGTTTTAAATCCAACCATGCAGGTGGCACATTAGGCGGCATTAGCTCTGGACAAGACTTGCTAGTTTCTATCGCTCTTAAGCCAACCTCAAGCTTGCGTTTGCCAATTGAAAGTATTGATAAACAAGGTAATCCAATTGAAGTAATCACCAAAGGTCGTCATGATCCTTGTGTTGGTATTCGCGCCACACCTATTGCTGAGGCTATGCTAGCAATGACGATTATGGATCATGTTATGCGTCATCGAGCGCAAAATATCGATGTTCAATCTGCAACCCCTGTAGTACCAGGCTCTAGCTCATAAATAATTTTTTACTTTAAATTTACCCGCAAGGAAAAACATGCTGTTTTCATTGATTAACAAATACGCCTCCACAAACCCTAAAAACGATATTTTATCTGGCTTAACGGTTGCCCTTGCATTGGTGCCTGAGGCTGTCGCTTTCGCTATCATTGCTGGCGTTAATCCGCTGGTTGGCTTGTACGCTGCATTTACCATTGGCCTGGTCACTTCAATTGCAGGTGGTCGTCCAGGTATGATTTCTGGTGCAACAGGTGCGGTTGCTGTCGTAGTAGCACCTTTAATTGCTCTAATTATTGACCAAGGCGGAACACTCGAACAAGCGACAGAATATTTATTTGCCGCTGTTGTTTTAGCCGGAATATTTCAAATACTTTTTGGTGTACTTAAACTGGGAAAATTCATTCGCCTAGTGCCTCACCCTGTATTCTTGGGATTTGTTAACGGCATTGCTTTAGTCATTCTTTCTGGGCAAATCAAGCAGTTTGAATTAAAAGATGGCACCTGGATTACGGGCGAACCTTTAATGATTATGCTAGCAATCGCCGCTGTAACAATGGCAATTATTTATTTCTTGCCAAAAATTACCAAAACAGTGCCTGCGATTTTAGTGGCGGTTATTGCCGGCACTTTAGCGGTAATATTTCTAGGAATTGAAACACGTACGGTAGGCGATATAGCCTCCATTAAAGGCGGATTCCCGCCATTTCACATGCCCAACGTACCCTTTGACTTAGACATGTTAAAGATAATATTTCCTTTTGCAGTCACAATAGCGGCAGTTGGCCTCATTGAAAGTCTATTAACCCTAAATCTGGTTGACGACCTAACAGAAACCACTGGACAACCAAATCGAGAAAGTATAGGCCAAGGTCTTGCAAATACCACAACTGGACTTTTTGGTGGCATGGGCGGTTGTGCAATGGTGGGTCAAAGTATTATTAATGTCAATTCAGGGGGTCGCGGTCGCTTATCAGGGGTTGTTGCTTCACTGGCGTTATTAATGTTCATTATTTATTTATCTGAATATGTTGAAATGATCCCTATTGCTGTCCTAGTTGGCGTAATGATGATGGTGGTAATTGGTACATTCCAATGGTGCACGTTAAAGTTGTTCGGCAAAATACCCGTGCTAGATATTATTGCCGGTATCTCAGTTGCCGTTATTACTCTATGGACCAGTGATTTAGCGCTAGCAGTTGTTGTTGGTGTTATCTTATCTGCTCTGTCTTTTGCCTGGGAATCAGCCAGCAAAATTTATATAAAGAAGGCGCAAAATGACAATGGCGATAATATTTATAAAGTCAAGGGTGTATTATTCTTTGCTTCAAAAGAGCATTTCCAAGAATTATTTGATCCTAAATCAGACACAGACAATGTTTATGTTGACTTTGGCGATGCCAGGGCGCTAGATCACTCCGCTATTCAAGCAATTGATAAATTAGCTGAGCGCTACAAAAGAGTTGGAAAAACCTTGCATTTGCAGCACCTTAGCGCTGAGTGCCGTCTACTCTTAAAAACGGCCAAACACCTTGTTGAGGTTAATATCCTAGAGGATCCTAAATATCATGTGGCTGATGATAAATTGTCTTAATTAGTCCTATAATTAAAGTCTACATTGCGCCTTGATTAATGTCGCCACTTACTTTATATTAGCCTTTGTAGTTTCATTTATTATCTGGGGAGGGGTATGAAAAATACATTACTAATCATGCTATTAGTATCGACTAGTGCAATGGCCAATCAGCCATTTCAAAATAATGTCTTTAGCCAAGGCCTTAATCAGGGCGTTTGGTCAAACTTTAATAGACAATTTCAACAATTTAATAGCGAAATGCGTGCTATGCAAAATCAAAATATTTTTGGCGCACAAACCAAGCGCTACTTTGACGCTCAATCCAAGCATTATATGATTGAAATTGAGGTGCAAGGCTTAACCAAAGAAAATCTTGATATTTCTAGTAAAGATGGCATGATTCATATCAATGGACATGTGCAAAAAATAGAAAAAACAGGTAATAACTCCCACTCTTCATCCAGAAAGTTTTCACAATCTTATTCACTGCCAAATGATGCAGACGCTAGCAATATTAGTGCAAAATTCAAAGATAAATGTCTTGTTATAGCTATTCCGAAGTTAACAAAAAAAGCGCCTTCAGTTAACCAGATAACTGTTCAATAAGCGCTTACTTTCCTTTTTCATCACCCCAAAGCAATTTATGCATTTGCACTTGCATGCGCACATTTAGCTGATCCTCAATAATCCAGTTGGCTAGCTGAGTGGGTGTTATTTGATCAAATACCGGGGAAAATAACACGCCTGCTTGAGTTGGGTATTGCTGCAAAATATCCACACTCCAATCAAAATCACGGCGTGATCCAATCACAAATTTAAGCTGGTCTTTTTCTTGAAGCTTTTCGATATTGTTATATAAGTTTTGAGCAGCTTCATTTGAACTGGGTGTTTTAATATCCATCACAATAGAAACACCTGGATTAACTTCTGAAATATCAATACTGCCACTGGTTTCTAATGAGACGTGATAATTATCTTTAATCAGAGAATCTAGCAAAATATGGCAGTTTATTTGCGCCAAAGGCTCACCACCTGTAACACAAACATACCGAGTGTTGTATTGTCTAACATCGGCCATAATGGCGTCGACATCCATAAGATTGTTGCCCTTAAAAGCATACTCAGTATCACAATAAGAACAGCGCAGTGGGCAGCCTGTTAGTCGAATAAAAACACTAGGCAGGCCCACTTCTCGCGCCTCGCCCTGTAGTGAATAAAAAATTTCAGTGATGTTTAAATTGGTATTCATAAGGCGGTTTTAAATTGAGAATCTTTTAAGTTTTTTATTTGATTACGTACATCTGCAGCCTTTTCAAACTCTAAATCACTGGCTAGTTTATACATTTGTTTTTCTAATAATTTAATTTCTTTAGCCAGTTGCACAGGGGATAGCTGAACTATTATCTGCCCATGACTATCTTCAGTTATTTCTTCACTGGTTAGATCTGTTTCTAAAATATTAATAATAGGCTTAACAACACCTCGTGGGGTAATGTTGTTTTCTTGGTTATGTTGTTCTTGTTTTTCGCGCCTTCTCTGCGTTTCATCCATGGCTTTTTTCATCGATTTGGTAATTCGATCAGCATATAAAATCGCCTTACCATTAACATTTCTAGCCGCCCTACCCATGGTTTGAATAAGCGATCTTTCAGAACGCAAAAATCCTTCTTTATCTGCATCTAATATGGCCACCAAAGACACCTCAGGAATATCCAAACCTTCTCGCAATAAGTTAATGCCAACTAACACATCAAATACACCCAGACGTAAATCTCGAATAATTTCAACGCGCTCAACGGTATCAATATCAGAATGTAGGTAGCGAACCTTGACCCCATGTTCGTTTAAGTATTCGCTCAATTGTTCAGACATTTTTTTAGTCAGTGTGGTGACCAATACTCGATCACCTACTTTAACACGCTTGTTAATTTCACTGAGTAGGTCATCCACCTGAGTACCCACTGGCCTAACTTCAATTTCAGGATCTAATAGCCCAGTTGGGCGTACCACCTGCTCTGCAATCTTACTAGAAACATCAAACTCGTATTGAGATGGCGTTGCAGAGACCAAAATACATTGATGAATACGCTGCTCAAACTCGTCATACTTTAAAGGACGATTATCTAGCGCAGAAGGCAGGCGAAACCCAAACTCTACCAGTGTCTTTTTACGCGCCCTATCGCCGTTATACATGCCGCCAATTTGTCCAACAGTCACATGTGACTCATCCAAGATAATCAAAGAATTTTCAGGTAGATAATCCAACAAAGTTGGTGGTGGATCGCCTGGTTTGCGTGAAGAGAGATAACGCGAGTAATTTTCAATACCCGTGCAATAACCCAACTCTCGCATCATTTCGATATCCATATGCACACGCTGAGTCAGGCGCTGTTCCTCTACTAACTTATTTAAAGAAAGTAGCTCTTTTCTTCGAACTTTTAACTCATCTTTAACATCATCCAACATATTTAAAATCTTGGATTTTGGCGTTACATAATGCGTTTGCGGATAAATGGTTATACGTTGTAAAGACTTAAGGCGTTCACCCGTTAATGGATCAAACCAATACAACCGCTCAATCTCTTCGTCAAACATTTCAATACGTAAAGCTTGTTCTTCGGAGTCTGCTGGGAAAATATCAATCACTTCACCCTTCACTCGAAAACAGCCTCTTAATAACGTAACATCGTTACGCGTATATTGCATTTGCGATAAACGCGATAATATTTCTCTTTGGTTAGAAACCTCTCCAACGCTCAAATGCAACAGCATTGACATATAACTCTCAGGATCGCCCAGGCCATAAATCGCGGATACACTGGCAATAATAATAACATCATCCCGTTCTAAAAGAGATTTGGTGGCAGACAGGCGCATTTGCTCAATTTGTTCATTAATTGAGGAGTCTTTTTCAATAAAGGTGTCGGAGGCTGGCACGTACGCTTCAGGCTGATAATAATCATAATACGAAACAAAATACTCCACTGCATTATGCGGGAAAAATTCTTTCATCTCAGCGTACAATTGAGCAGCTAATGTCTTATTAGGAGCCATAATCAAGCTTGGGCGCTTGGTTTGTTTAATCACATTTGCCAGGGTAAATGTCTTACCCGAACCGGTAACGCCTAAAAGCGTTTGAAACTTCTCACCTGCATTAACACCATCCACCAAAGCCTGAATGGCACTTGGTTGATCTCCACTGGGAGAAAATTGTGATTCTAGTTGAAATTTTTTGCCCACTACTTGTGTTTTTTCATTAACATTAACACTCAATTTTAATCTATTTTTTATCAAAAATTATGTCAGAGTTACTTTCCCAAAGAGTTCAAAAAGTTAAGCCTTCAGCCACACTTGCAGTCACTGCAAAAGCCAACGAATTAAAATCTCAAGGCATTCAAATCGTACCAATGGGTTCTGGCGAGCCAGATTTTGATACACCTTTAAATATTCAAAAAGCAGGCATTGATGCGATTAAAAATGGGCAAACTAGATATACTGCTGTTGATGGCACACCTGTTTTAAAGCAAGCCATTATTGATAAATTTAAGCGCGAGAACAGCCTAGACTATAGCGCTACTGAGGTGATGGTGTCATCAGGTGGCAAACAGGTTTTTTATAATTTGTGTCAAGCAGTGCTTGACAAGGGCGATGAGGTCATTATTCCAGCACCTTATTGGGTTAGCTACCCCGATATGGTGATTTTGGCCGATGCCACTCCAGTGGTGGTAGAAACAGGGCTAGAGCAAGATTTTAAAATCACGCCTGAACAATTAGAAGCCAATATTACCAATAAAACCAAACTGTTTATTATCAACAGCCCTTCTAATCCTACCGGTGCAGTTTATACCAAAGAAGAATTGCAAGCCTTGGCTAACGTCCTTAAAAACCATCCTCAGGTACTTGTTATCACTGATGATATTTATGAACATATCCGCTGGGGAGGCGATGACTTTATTAATATCGTCATGGCTGAACCTGAATTAAAAGATCGCACCATTATCCTTAACGGCGTTTCCAAAGGTTACGCTATGACAGGTTGGCGTATTGGCTATGGTGCAGGCCCAGAAGCCGTTATTAAAGCCATGAAAAAGATTCAAGGGCAATCAACCTCTAACCCTTGTTCTATTGCACAGGCAGCCGCTCTAGAGGCTTTAAATGGCGATCAAAGCATTATTGGTACAATGGTGAGCGCATTTGAGGAGCGCCATGAATATATTGTTAATGCGCTAAACGCCATTGATGGTGTCGAATGCCCAAGATCACAAGGTGCTTTTTATTCTTTCCCTAGAGTTGAAGGCTTAATCAAACGCTTAGGTCTTAAAGATGATGTAGAGTTTTCTACTTATTGCCTGGAAAAGCTTAATATTGCCCTAGTGCCTGGCTCCGCTTTTGGTGCACCCGGCTATGTGCGTTTTTCATTTGCCACTAGCATGGATAATATTGAGCAAGCTGTAAAACGATTAGCTGAGGTTTAAATTAAAAAAATAACCCTTAAAAAAATCCTGCACTTATAGCAGGATTTTTTTTAAATATATAACGAAGCGATTAGTTTGTTGAAAGCTCTAATGCTTCTTATTTTTTTTGACAGAAATACGATGATGAAAGTCGTTATGGCGTTTTCTCGAGTGTTGCGCTTTTGATTTTGACACGCTACCCACTCTAGAATAAGGCACCAAACACTGATCACTATTACCGATCAAATCACCACGACCCATTTGCTTTAGCGCTTGTCGTAAAACATCCCAATTCTCAGGATCATGATAACGTAGAAAGGCTTTATGTAATTTTCGCTGTTGCCCACTACGCGGCGTTTTTACTGCCTCTGAGTGTCGAGTAATCTTCTTCAGTGGGTTGAGCTCACTATGGTACATGGCAGAAGCTATCGCCATCGGCGTGGGAATAAAAGCTTGCACTTGGTCGGGCTTAAAATCGTTACGCTTCAGCCAAAGTGCCAAATTCAACATATCTTTGTCGCTCGTTCCAGGGTGTGATGAAATAAAATAAGGAATTAAATATTGCTCTTTACCTGCTTGCTTGGAGTAGCGTTCAAACAATGTCTTAAATTGATGATAAGAACCAATCCCAGGCTTCATCATTTTTGACAAGGTATTGTCTTCAGTATGTTCAGGCGCAATTTTTAAGCGCCCGCCTACGTGATGAGTCACCAATTCTTTAATATACTCAGGATCACGAACCGCCAAATCATAGCGTAGACCTGAAGCAATAAAAACGCGTTTAACGCCTTTTAGCTGGCGCGCACGTTTGTATAGCTTGGTCAGTGGCTTGTGATCCGTTCCCAAATTTGGGCAAATACCCGGATAGACACAACTCAGGCGGCGACACGCAGATTCGATTTTTTCATCTTTACATTGTAGACGATACATATTAGCTGTTGGGCCACCAAGATCGGAAATATTACCTTTGAAATTCTCATCAGTATCACGAATAGTTTCAATTTCACGAATCACTGAATCTTCAGAGCGACTCTGAATAATACGCCCTTCATGCTCGGTAATGGAGCAGAAAGTACAGCCGCCAAAACAACCTCGCATAATATTAATTGAATAACGAATCATATCAAAAGCCGGGATTTTCAGCTTGCCATAAGCAGTATGTGGTTTGCGCGTATAAGGCAGTTCAAACACACCGTCAAACTCTTGCATTGATAATGGAATTGGCGGCGGGTTTAGCCAAACATCGCGCTCACCATGACGCTGCACCAAAGCGCGTGCATTGCCTGGATTTGTCTCTAAATGAAAAACACGAGACGTATGTGCGTACAAATAACGATCTTTTGCCACTTGCTCAAAAGAAGGTAGGCGAATCA
>ERZ1048686.983-NODE-983-length-24098-cov-6.477769_pt1 | contig 24098 bp, 24 predicted proteins | sample MGYA00383099_ERZ1048686 | MGnify/ENA primary metagenome ERZ1048686 (study PRJEB29581, sample SAMEA5548369) | metagenome | biome: marine; feature: coastal; material: water | depth 25 m | study: Short-term variability in the microbial, nano- and picoplankton... | reverse complement strand
TTTAAATTTTGCATAATAGGGACGTTGCTTTTTCAAGGGTTTCATTTTGTTTTGCAAAACAAAAACGAAGAATATTTTTGTGCGTATTATTTTCACTAAAAACAGAGATGGGAATTGATGCTACACCAAATTTCTTAGTGAGTTCTTCTGCAAATTCGACATCATGTTTATCCGATATATTTGAATAATCCAATGTTTGGAAATAAGTACCATCACATGGAAGGATTTTAAATCGGCTTTGTTCAAGTCCTAATCTAAATTGATTACGCTTAGCCTGGTACATCCTCCCAATGTCTTGTAAAGAATTTGATTTTAAATATTCGAATATCACATGTTGACATAGACTGTTTACAGAAAAAACCAGGTATTGATGTATTTTTTTTATCTCATCCATTATTTTCTTTTCAGCAACAAGGTATCCCATTTTCCACCCAGTAACATGCAGTGTTTTTCCAAAAGAGGATACAACAATAGATTTTGATTTCAACGCTTCATACAAATGAGCAGACAAGTGGTTATTTTCAAATGTGATGTATTCATAGACTTCATCGGATAACAAATAAAGATTTGGATAATGGTCTAATAGTCGACCAAGCTCATTCATGTCGGAGTCGTTCCACGTCCGTCCTGATGGGTTGTGTGGATTATTGGTAATAATCATCTTCGTTTTCGAAGAAACATGTTTGTTTATTAGAGCCCAATCGGGCAAAAAGTCAGCACCGAGAGGAATTCTTACAGGTATACCTTTGCACAATTCTATAGGTGCGATATAACAATCATAACTTGGATCGAGAATAATAACTTCATCCCCAGGATAAACAAGTGCTTGGATTGACGTAAAAATGGCCTGTGTTGCACCAGCTGTAACAAGTAACTCTTCAGAAGTATTTAGATTTCGATTATATGATTTATGAATTAAACCTCCTATTTGATCGAGTAAACCGAGGTGTCCATTGGATGGACAGTATTGATGAATATTATCTCTGACCGATTTTTCTACAATTTTAGAGAGTTCTTGGTCAATGGGAAAGTCAGGAAATCCTTGCGAAAGATTTATGGCATCATGTTCTTTCGCCATTAAAGACATTTTACTAAAAATGCTTGTTTTAATTTGAGGAAGTTTCGACATAGACTTATAAAAATAAAAAAAGGGAGGCAAAACCTCCCTTTTCAATTATTAATGCAACAATTTAGTTTTTAACAACTCTGTAAGTTTTAAAGACGTTATTGTTGTATATTTTCACAAAGTATACTCCATTTTCAGATGAGCTTAAATCAACAGATTTAATTTCATTAGCAGTGATGAAGTTTTTCAATGTACTTACCATTCTACCATTTAGGTCTGTAATTTCAACACTAAAGAACCCTTCAGCATCGTTGGCCTGAATAGAGAACGCTCCATTGGTTGGATTTGGATACAATTCAAAGAAACCTAAGTCAGCTTCCATTAAACCTAAGTAATCACAATCTGGATTAACAAATAGCAATACTGTAGATGTATCTGCATCACATACTCCATTCGAAGTTACATATTGATAATTGTAACTACCAGGAATAGAGCTTCCAGTGATTGATGGACTTGCAAGAGATGCTCCTGTTGGGTCAATCCAATCTCCACCTAAGTCGATAGAACCTGATAGTGAAGATAATAGATTGTAAGGCTCATTCATACATACTGTATCTGCTCCGTCATTACCCGCAGAAGATGGACCGTAAATGATCAATGTTGCGATTGTAGTATCCGCTGCACATGGTGTACTTACGATATAGTAAAAATCATGTGTTCCTTCTGGCAAGAATTGAACAGATGCAATTGAACCGGTAACAAATGACTCATTTGCAGGGAAACTCCAAGTTCCGAAGTCTTCTCCAGCAGTAATAAATGAATTTAAATCTACAGTTTCAACTGCTCTACATACATTGTCAGATCCGTCTATGCCTGGCTCCAAAGAACAAGGAAGAACTTCCACAGCATCCACAACATTTGCGCGACCCCAATTGTTTGTTCCTTCGAAAGCAATTTCCAATTGATCAGATGAATCAGCCACGTATAACGTGTCCAAAGTCCACTCAGGCGTATTCACATTGTAAGATGCTATTTCAATCCAAGGCAAGGTGTCTGAACCTCTTTTATACACCTTAGTAATATTCTGATCTCCTGCCCACATTTCTTGAGCATAAGCAAATACTAGGGCAACACTATCTTGATTTGAAACATCAATTCTTGGCGAAGCCAATTTTGCAGTAGACGTAGCACTTGCACTCACGTATCTAGCATTAAGACTTCCTTCGAACGCTGTGTTTACTGCACCACCACTTGAACCTGTTTGATAAGTCCAGTTGTCTGTACCGACCTCGTTAATGTTATACCAACAAACTCTAGTTTCAGAGTCATCTTCGAATGTTTCGTTAAATGGTAAACCGTACGCACCACAATCCGTAGTGAATGAAATCGTACCCCAATCTCCTGGAGTTGTTCCGCAATCAGCCGCAACATAGAAATCATAGCTTGTATTACCGTCTAATCCAGTAACCACACCAACAGTATCAGAAACAGTTACTGTTCCTAATTCCGTACCTGTACCAGGCGTAAATCCTGGCTCACCGTATTCGATTATCCAAGACGTTTCAGATCCATTGGCATTCCATGAAACTTCAACACTGTTGTCAGTAAGATCATTGATGACCAAATCAGTTGGGCCAGCAGCACTTCCGACAGTTAAATAGTAAACGTTTGAAGAATCGCTATTCCCATCAACAACGATGATTTCGTATGTACCAGGTGATAAGTCTGTTGGCGCAGGTCCAGCAGCACCACCGTCAACGATGAATGAATAAGGTACGGCTCCACAATCAACTGAGTCAATCGCAAAAGAACCATCTGAACCTGTATTACAAGTTGCATCAACTGATGACAAGTATACATTTACACTTGAAACGTGAACAACAACTTCTTCAGCGTCAGCGCTGTAACAACCATTGTTGTCACTTGCCGCATAAAAAGAATAATCTCCTGAAGTATTTGCATCTACCAACACCGTTGTACCGATTGCTTCAGCTGGAGAACCGTTTGCAACAACAGCACCGCCAGTAGCAGCATCAAACCAGGTAACATCACAACTTTGGATAGCTTCGTAACGAATTAATCCGTTCCAAATTCTACCACCAGTAGCCGTTCCGAAATTACAATTGAATAATCCAGTACCACCATGTCCTTCTAATACTTCCAAGTTGGCATCAGCTGAAATTACAGCTCCAAGTCCCGCAGTACCAGTAGTGTAATTAGCTTGAACTCCTTGAACTGCAATATGGAACGAATAGGTTTCGCCTTGAGGAATTGTAATATTTACAGGGACAGGGATATCAGAATATGTTGTTGCTGAAGTTGCTACGTTAGTAGCGTTTCCAACAAGCAACCATCCAGCTCCAAGAGGATCGATATTTGATCCAGGAACATCAAGATAATTATCTATTCGATAATAGACATCAATGTTTGCTGCTGTTCCAAAAGAAAGGTTCATTGCAAAGTTTGAAATGGTTGTTTCCTGCAGCGCAGTAACTGCAAACATGTTTGCACTTGCACCATTGTTATTTGCCATTGTTGTTAAAAGCGAATCTAAACCAAGTACTTGGCCAATAGCCTCAAGTGAGACACTCGTTTCACCTAAACACGCATATAAATCTGGCGTTTCTACAATTGCAGAATAAGGCACTAAAGTCTCATCTGTATTTATGTTAACAGTAATTGAGCTACTTTCTAAAGAAGCATCATCCATAACGACAACACTATATGTTCCTGCTGTAAGCTGAGGTGCAGGACCGAAGGCTCCACCATCCACAGAAAAAGTAAACGGTGCAGTACCACAATCTACGGTTTCAATAGAGAATGTACCATTACCGTAACCTGTACATGTTTCGTTTTGAGTAAGTAAAGAAACGTTAACATCAGTCACGTTTACAGTGATTGGAAATGCGTTACTTTCACATCCGTTATTTATTTGTGTAACCCAAAAGTCATAAGATCCTGTTGAAGCAACAGGCATAACGCTTGTACCAACAGCTTCAAATGGTGAACCTGTTCCAAGGTAGGTTCCACCCGGAAGGTCGTACCAATTTAAATCATTGAATACTGTTCCTGGAATGAAATAATCTAGTGTGTTTCCATAACCTCCACTAACAACAGAGGTTCCAGACCCATCAACAAGGTCAAAAGAAACTTCACCTTGGAAACTTCCTGGATTCCACGTTGCAGTCAAGGTCGAGCCTTCAGGGGCAATAAAACCTTCAGTGGCATCCGTACCAGTAAGAATTGTTGCCCCTATTAATACAGGAACACCATCAGCATAAATTGTAATAGAGTTACCATTCCAACCGTCTCCCCATGAATCAACCATGTTCAATGTAAACGCAACAGGAAGACCAGCAGGACTAGCTTCAGCATCCAATAAAATAGATGCAGCACCACCACATGCCGCTAGAACTGAGTCTGCAGTAAAAGGGGTACTCGGAATCACTGTATTGATGGTTTCAATAACCACTGTTATTGGTGAACTTTCCAATGTTGCATCGTCTTGTACTACAACACTGTAAGTTCCTGCTGTTAAGTCTGTAGGAGCTGGGCCAAATGCACCACCATCAACTGAAAATGCAAATGGGGCAGTACCACAATCGACATTGGTAATGGAGAATGTTCCATCAGAAGTCCCAGTACATGTTTCGCCAACCGCAGTAAGCTCAACATTAACATCTGTGACGTCAATCACTAATTCAATTGCAGCACTTTCTGTACATGCAACTCCTGTTTGAGTAACATAAAAGCTGTAGCTTCCTGTAGATGCTGTCGGCATCACAGTTGTTCCAACAGCCTCTAATGGTGATCCAGTTCCTAAAAGAGTTCCTCCTGGAGCATCATACCATGACAGGGTGTAAGGCCCAATTGACGGTACATTGTAATTAATAGCATCATCAACAACGCCATTAAAAACTATTGTACCATTGTTGTCAGTAATATTGAAGGTTATTTCTGAGGCAAAACCTCCACCAAGCCAAGATGCACTAATTAAATCTCCTTCATTTACAGTGAAAGTCTCAGCATTGAAACCTCCTTGAGTAGCGGTAATGCCAAAAGGTCCAGCAGTAACACCACCAACATCTAAAGTGATTTCATGTCCGTTCCAACCATCACCGTAGGAATCGAACATATTAATAGTGTATGTGGAAGAAGGGTCTGTTCCTTGTGCTTCCAGCGGAATGGACGTTCCACCACCACAATAAGATTGAGGTGAAACAACCACGGGATCATCACATTGTGCGTGATACATCGAAACACTCGAAATTACGCCGAGTGCGAAAAGTAAAATTTTTTTCATGTAGGTTTGTATTTTGTATTTCGGCTAATTTATGAAATTTAAATGATACGTTAAATTAAATGTTCACTAAATTTGCAACTTAAATAATTCAATATGGATTTAATAAACAAAAAGGCTATTGTCTGTGGAAGTACTCAGGGTATTGGAAGGAGCACTGCACAAAAGTTAGCACAAATGGGTGCATCTGTTATATTACTATCAAGAAATGAAGAAAAACTTTCTAAAGTGTTGACTGATTTGCCCATTGTTGATAAGGGTCAAAAACACGAAATGTTAATTGCGGACTTTACCCAACCCTCAAATCTAAAGGATGTCTTAGCTGATTTTATGGGTGGTGCTCAAATTGTTCATGTTCTTGTAAATAATACAGGAGGACCTCCAGGAGGACCTATAAAAGATGCAAGTACTCAAGAATTTATAAATGCATTTAATCAGCATTTGATTTGTAACCACATTTTAGTCCAAGCCGTTTATCCTGGAATGATTCATGCCAAGTACGGCAGAATAATTAATGTGATTTCTACCTCGGTAAAACAACCGATAGAAGGATTAGGAGTTAGCAATACGATAAGAGGGGCCGTTGCAAACTGGAGTAAAACGCTTGCTTCAGAATTGGGGCCACATGGAATAACGGTCAACAATGTTCTTCCTGGGGCGACTGCTACAGAAAGACTCACGGATATTTTACATAATGTTTCGAAAAAAATAAAAGGAACTTATGAAGATGCAGAGAACATGATGAAGAATGTTACACCTGCAAAACGATTTGCCCAACCAGAAGAAATAGCGGGAGCGATATCTTTCCTGGCGTCTTCAGAAGCGTCATATATTAACGGAATAAACCTACCTGTTGATGGTGGTCGAACAAAATCACTATAATTTGTTTTTTGAATGCAGGTAAATTCTTAACGCAATGAGAAAAGGAAACCCAAAGAGAAAACAAAAAACCATTGCATAGCCTTCTCCTGTTAAATAAAAATCTTCAATATCATCCATTTCCGATTCTTGAAATCCAATACCAATAAAATAAGACAAGCTAAGTGGTGCGGAAACAGTTTTGGAAACTCCCGTCGAATTCTCCACTATTTTTCCAGAAAACAAGTTGATTGGAAAAGAGAATAATACAGCTCCAATAACGATAAAAGAAAGAAAGAAAGCGAGAATTGAATTCTTCAAAATTGAATTTATTTTTTTCAAAGATAAGCCTTATTTTAGCACCTCAAGAGCGACATGTCGAAAAAAGGAATACATATCAGTAAGCAGCGTTGGAAAATTCTCCTTTCGTTTATGGTATTGATTGTTATTGCTGGAACGATTATAGTGTCAAATGGATTTATTTCAAAAATTGGTCAAAGAGAAAAGGATAAAGCTAAACAGTGGGCTGAATCCGTAAAAAAGAAAGGGGAATTGGTAGAGTTGAGCAACCAAATATTTTTGGAACTCAAGAAAAAGGAAAAACAAAAAATAGATCTCGTTGTAAAGGCGCAGCAAACGATTCTTACTAAATCGGATTTAGGTCAAAATCAAGACATTCAATTTTCATATTCCATAATAGAATCAAATATCGATATCCCTGTCGTTTTAATTATGGGGAATGAAGTAAGTCAATATCGAAATATGAATACTTTTTTTCATGATGGATTTACTCAAAAACAAAAAGACTCGATTTGTCTTTTGAAATCGAAAGAATGGAAGGAAAACAAGCAATCGTATAAAATTGAATATTATGAAGACATGTATCTTGATTTTATTTATGGAAATTCCTTTGAATTAAATCGACTTCAAAGAGAAAGCAAGAAATTAATTGATGCTTTTAACAAAGAAATTAGTGAGAACAAAGGGTTGATCCCAGTCATTTTATGGGACGAAAAAACCAATAAGGTCGTGGCATCTAATGTTAGTGGTAATGAAAAGAAACTAGCAGCCTTAAAAAATGAGTGGAAAACGAAGAACAGTCCTATCGAATTTGATTTTGGCTCAGGTAAAAAGACCTTGTATTACTCTGAAAATCGAGAGCTCACTTACCTTCAGTGGGTGCCGTATTTTCAATTTATGGTACTTGGACTCATTATCCTTTTGGGCTACTTTATTTTCTCAACCTTTAGAAAAGCGGAACAAAAAAGAGTTTGGGCAGGAATGGCAAAGGAGACAGCACATCAGCTGGGAACCCCATTGTCATCACTTATGGGTTGGCAAGCGCACCTTGAGGGACTAAAAATTGATCCCATGATAACCGGAGAGATGAAAAAAGATTTGTATCGTTTGGAGCGTATAACTGATCGGTTTTCAAAGATAGGATCAGAAGCAAAGCTAAATGATGTTGACATTATTAATACAATCGAACAAAATCTAATATACCTAAAAGCTCGATTGTCAAAAAAGGTTGAAATCAATTTTAATTCATCTATTGACTCTTCAGCTCAAACACCTCATAACCAGTCACTTATTGATTGGGTAATAGAAAACCTTTGCAAAAACTCTGTAGACGCAATGAGTGGGGTTGGAATATTGAGCATATCTATTTCGCAAGAAAAACAATCCATACATATTGACATTACGGATACAGGAAAAGGAATAGCCCTCAATAATCAAAAGGCGATTTTTGACCCAGGATATTCAACCAAAAAGAGAGGTTGGGGCTTAGGATTAGCCTTGGTGAAAAGAATTATCTGCGAACATCACAAAGGGAAAGTGTTCGTATTAAAATCAAAGATTGATTTTGGAACAACGATAAGGATTACCCTGCCTGTTGGGCATCATTAAAACCTTTCTTTAGCTCATCTACAACTTCTTTTATCGACCTAACTTCTTTAACATATTCTATTGAAGGACCAGCACACCAAACGGTTTTGTAGGTTGTGGAGAATGCAGCTTTTTGTAAACTTTTCATCCCCCTCATAAAGGTAATCGCTTTGAACCATTTCTTGAGTCTCTTATTTTTGTTCAAGAAACGTTCAAGAAAGTTTTGTGAGGTCCCAGATTTTTGAACATAAGGCGTATTTATAACTGTACAGGGCGTCCCTGAAAGTTTGGTTGTGAGAACGATATCTTTCGCTCCAAAGTTTACACAAGCATCTTTGTAGTCTTGAGAAACCGGAGCTTCTTTAGTTGCAATAAACAAGCTTCCCATCGACACTCCTCCAGCACCGAGATCAAGCATGTCCTTTATTCCTTTTCCATCGCCTATTCCTCCAGCCGATAAGATTGGGATTGAACAAGCTTCTTTTAGGGCAGGGATAAGCTCTTTATATGATTTGGGTCCTGCATGTCCCCCCGCCTCTTTATTAACCGCAATGATGCCATCAGCACCAAGTTCCTCGACTTTTTTGGCATATTTGACGTCAACAACATCACAGAAGACTTTAACGCCATGTTTTTTCGACATGTTAATGGTTTCTTCGGGTGAGCCAAGGGAGGTAATGAAGAATGAAATTTTTTCTTCACAGCAGACCTTCAGCTGTTCTTTATATAAAAAGTTGGATTTGTTTACAATAAGGTTGATTCCAAATGGACCGTCCACTGCTTTTTTGATTTTTCGAATAGCAGCTCTGAGCTCATCAACTGTTCTGTAATTCAATGCAGGGATGGCCCCTGTAATTCCATTATTGATGGCTTCAATAATCATTTCTTCATTTGAAACCAAAAACATTGGAGCCATGATAACAGGAAAATCAATATTTAACATTTCACACAGTTGCGCCTTTTTTGTCATTACCTTTGATTTTGATTACAATCAAAAGTAAATATTTAAAAATAGAATATGCCGAATCGAATAAGATTTCAAATCTTATTTTTTGTTTTAACCATTTCCTCCTTTGGAAAAGCTCAGGTTTGTGATGATCTAATTGAAGATTCCGCGGTTTACAAGGTTTCAATGATCTATGATGATGTCGTTCAGCTCATGTACCAGCATAGCGAAGTTTTATCCGTAGATATTTTAGGGTTTTCGGAATTTGGACAGGCTATTCCCGTTTTGAAATTAGAGAACAAGGACACTCAGACAATTAAAAAACCAATTTTACTTGTGGCAAACCTTCATGCACGTGAATTTTACTCTTCTAAATTTTTAATGAAGTTTACAAACCAATTTTTACTTTCACTAAAGAATGATTCATGCATATATAAAAATGCACCTGTGTACATAGAGGAATACATATTTTATATTGTTCCATTGGCTAATCCTGACGGTTTAAAGATTGCACAACAAGACTGGAAAGGCATAGAAGATCATCGTGAAGAGATATCTAAAATAAAAAGAATAGGCCCTTATTCTGATTGGAAAGCAAATGGAAAAGGAATTGATCTCAATAATAATTTTGATGATGGTAATTTTCATTTGAAGCACGGTAGACTTTTTGAGGAAAAACCTGCTTCTCAAGGTTATAAAGGTTCGTTTCCGGGAGAGGCAATTGAAGCCAGGCTGATTCAAAATTTAGTGGATTCCATTCATCCATTAATAACATTGTCTTTTCACACCAAGGGGGATGTTTTATTTTGGGCAGACAGTGGAACACATACTAAGTTTAGAGGGCTAGATACGAAGCTGAACAAAAAAGTATCTCAAGAATGTGGTTTGATTATGGCACGAGTGTCCCAAAAACCAAAAGATTATGCAGCGGGACTAGAAAATTACGTGCGGGCTAAAACGGGAACAATAGGGGTATGTGTTGAATTGTCGAAGTCCAATAAAAAAGAAGCACAAAATCCGCCGAGTCAATTTTTAGATTTGGTTTGGAAAAAATGTAAAAACCTGCCGTTGATTTATCTAGATGAATTCTCTAGATTATACCCTGAGTACGCTGATTTATTTGATTAAAAAATGCCAAGAGGAATCTTTGGACGATTGTAGAATTGATTTATTAAAAATTGCTTATTAACTTTGATAAAAAAACATCATGAAACAAATTCTTTTCTTTTCTTTTTCATTTTTTATCATATTTCAATCACAATCACAAAAAATGTATTCAGTAGACTATTCTAGTCAAGCTGATGTAAAAGTTTTTGTTGTGGATTATGAAAGTCAAGCCGACTTGAAAGTATACAAGGTTGATTATTCTAGCCAGGCCGGTAAGAACGATGGCAACTGGTATTTTGTAGATTATTCAAGCCAGGCCGATAAAAAAATATTTTTTGTAGACTATTCAAGTCAGGCCGACCTAAAGATTTATTTTGTTGATTACAAAAGCCAAGCGGGATGGAAGAATTCATCAAAGAAACAATTGATGTATTAATTCAGTGACTCAGTATTTAGAATACTTTGCGGTAATTTCAGGGGTAATGTACTTGATTCTGATCTCTAGGGTACTACGCTGGGGATGGATTTTTGGCATATTGAGCTCAGCCATTTATACCTTTATTTGCTTCAATGCTTCGCTTTACATTCAGTCTATTCTACAATTGATATATGTTTTTACTGGTATTTGGGGTTTCTTGAGTTGGTCCTCAGTTGATGATGGGAGTGAAAAAGAAACGTATCAATTGTCTCTGCGTCAAAACATATGGATTTTCACGATTACATTACTTTGCGCGTTTGCCGCATATTATCTCATGAGTTTTACCGATCAGAAATCTGCTCTTCTGGATTCTTTTGTTTCTGTCTTTAGTCTCCTTGCTACAGGTCTAGTGGTATTTAGAATCATTGAAAACTGGTACTACTGGTGGGTTATCAACGTTTTGGCAATGGTGTTGTTCTTTCAACAAAATATGAGAACAACGGTTTTACTTTATGGTATATATCTTCTTCTTTCTGTTTACGGATATGTGGAGTGGCGAAAAAAATTAGGGCGAAATTGAAGAATATAAAAATTGCATTAACGGGGCCAGAATCGTCAGGTAAAACAACCATGGCAAAGTGGATTTCGGAACATTTTTCTTGTCAAATGATAGAGGAATATGCCCGAGAATTTTTGTCTGAAAACCACAATTATTCTATAGAAGACTTAAACACTATAGCCATAGAACAATTTAAAAGAAATTGTACACAAATACCCATAGTTGTAGATACAGAAATGTTAGTTATGAAAATCTGGTGTGAGGAGAAATATCAGCATTGCACAAAAGAGATCGAACAATTGCTTAATGAACAAGAAATGGATCATTATTTCCTTTGCTCTCCTGATATTCCTTGGGAGGAAGATCCTTTAAGAGAAAACCCAAAGGATAGAAATAGATTATTTACTTTGTACGAAAATAATTTAGTTGAGAAGGGTTGGCCTTATTCTATATTAAAAGGGAGCATGGAAGAAAGGAAACAAGAAATTATTAAATCTATGCAAGGACGAATTTATTTATGAAAAGAGTCATTTTTGTATTTGTCATATTATTGATTGCCATTCCTATTGCATACTACTACTTGATGGAGTCAAGTAAAAAAAAGCTTCCGATTATAAATCCTTCCGAACTTGTTCCAGATGTGGTTGATCCAGAATTACGAAACAAAGCCAGTGGACATAAAATTCAGGATTTTGAATTTGTAAATCAAAACGGGACACTCATTAATTCAAAAGAACTTGAAGGTAAGATTTGGATCGTTGAGTATTTTTTTGCGACATGTAAGGGAATCTGTCCAATAATGAATAAACAAATGCAACGTGTACAGGGTGCATTTCGTGATGATGAGGAAATAAAGATATTGAGTTTCACTGTCGACCCCAAAAATGATTCTATTAAGGCGTTAAAGGCATATGCTGAGAGTCACCATGCAATTAATGGCAAATGGCATTTCTTCACAGGAAATAAAACCCAATTATACAGTTTAGCTAGACAATCTTTTTTCTTACTAAAGCCTGCAGAAGCTAAAAACTTAGGAGATGCCGGAGGTGATTTTATACACACCAACAATTTTGTATTGATTGATCCTCAAAAAAGAATTCGTGGGTATTACGATGGTACAAATCCAGACGAGGTAGATGAGCTTATAACGGACATTGGTATTCTTAAAGCGGAATAGTAGCGGCTTTAAGTTGATGCACTTTTGAATTTACGTATCTTTGTGCTTTAGAATAAGGAGATGACATTATGGCTTCAGAAAGAAAAAACTCAAAATCAGATAAAAAGGTATCCAAAAGAGATAAAAGAAAATACATTGAATTTCGTCAAAAGGTAAAAAAAGGAGACCCTTTGCCATCTTTTAGTGATGAAATCCGATTGAATAAATTTTTATCCAATGCAGGTATTTGTTCGAGAAGAGAGGCTGATGTTCTCATTGCAGCGGGTGTTGTTATGATCAACGACAAAGTTGTAACTGAACTTGGGTATAAGGTGAAGCCAAATGATGAGGTAAAATATGACGGCGAAACCATAAAATCTGCCCACAAAAGATACGTTCTGCTCAATAAGCCGAAAGGATTCGGAACGGTAATAGATGACCCAAAAGGCAGAAAAACCGTTCTTTCTCTAGTCCAAAAGGCATGTAAAGAACAGCTTATTCCAGTAGATAAGTTAGACCGAGAGGCGACAGGCTTGTTATTAATGACGAACGATAGCGATGTCATTAAAAAACTGAATCACCCGAAATACCAATCCAAAAAAATATATCACGTAGAGGTGAATAAGCCCGTTTCATCGATTCATTTGAACAAACTTATGAGTGGCTTGGATCTTGACGATGGAAAGACCAAGGTTTCTAATGCCGAGCATGTTGAAGGAGGGACCTCAAGAGAGGTAGGAATTGAACTTGTATCAGGAAAAACAAGAGTAATTAAAAGACTTTTTGAGGCAATGGGCTTTGCTGTCATTAAATTGGACCGCGTAAGGTATGCAGGATTGACCAAGAAAGACTTGCCTCGAGGAATGTATCGACATCTTAATGAAAATGAGGTTTCATTTTTAAAAATGACCAAATGACAAGGATTTTTTTAGGATTTTTAACTGCTTTGATTTTAATTTCTTGTTCTGAAAAAAAGAACAATAAGATTCAAAGTAGTAATCCCATTGTTGCGAATCAATCCTTTTTTTACCCCTATGACACTGTGCCTAAAATATATCAATATAGAGAGCTGAAAAATGGGATGTATGAACAATTTCATAGAGTCTATGGAATTAGTCGTGCAAATGGCAAACATATCCTTGTGGAGACCTTTACCCAGGATGGACGTCATACTGAAACTTATGATTTTTTATTGGAATCCTTGCTTGTGCATGAGCACCTTGTTGTAGGTGCAATGGGTGATATTAATCGTGCTTTCATTAATGGAAATCAATTATTTCCGCTTGACAGCAACGAGATTCAGTTTAATTCTCAATTTGCTGGTATTTCGGATGCATATGTCATAGGTTACGACTCCCGAAGAAAGTTTAATACGATTACGAAAAGAAATATTCTTTCGAAAAATATAGATTGCATGAAACTTAATGAAACAATCATGGTTACTAATATTGACGTCAAGTTAAAGTTGAAAAATGAATCGAGTAATGATATTGTTCGATATTATGGAAAGTCCATAGGATTGGTTGAATGGCATGATGTAAATGACAATCAGCACTATATTCTAGAAGACATCATGACCCAAAATGAATGGTTAAAAATAATTTCAGGATGACGAGAAGCATTTATATTATCATATTTTTATTAGGGCCTTTTTTATTAAATGCCCAGAGGGTTAACAGACCAAAGCCCAAAAAATCATACGCGAAAGGTGCGATATTTGCCCATTGGGGTTATAATCGTAGTTATTACAGTAAAAGTGACATAAATTTTATTGGATCAGGGTATAATTTCACGGTTGGAGGATGTCAGGGAGAAGATCGACCTGAACCTTTTTCTTTTGATGGTTATTTTAATATTAAAAAGTTAACAGTTCCGCAGTTCAATTTAAGGATAGGATATTTATTTAAACATCATTGGGCAGTTTCATTGGGATATGACCATCTAAAATATGTTTTACGCGACAATACACCGTATACCTTAACTGGCCAGATAAACCCGGGTGTTGACAATGAGACCAATTGGTCTGGTTATTATTTAAATGAACCCATAGTGACCGAAGAAGCAACGTTCCATTATGAGAACACGAATGGTTTAAACTATATTCGAGCGGAAATAACAAGAATCGATCAATGGTACAGAGAGAGGAACAGTGCATGGTTTGGAGTTTCATCCTTGTTTGGTTTTGGAGCAGGAACGATTTTGTCATTTAATGATTTCACTTTTGCAGGTCAAAAAACAGTACAAACGACCTCATTATCTGGTTTAGCAGCATCAGGCCATATTGATCTCAGGTTAGAATTTTTTAAACACTTTTACATTCAACCTGGTGCGAGTGCAGGCCTTATGCTTCAAAATAATGTGAAAACAAGACCAGGAGATTACAATGCCATCGCAAGCCATAATTTTGGTTATCTTGAATACCATGTGGTTGCTGGATGGATATTTTATTTGAGGCCTGTAAATACATGTGATGCTTGTCCTCATTGGTAAATCAAAAGAATGAAATATTTAATTGTCGGATTAGGAAACCCTGGAGCTCAATATGACAATACACGTCATAATATAGGATTTGATGTATTGAACAAGCTGGCAAAAGATTCAGAAGCTTTATTTAAAGTTGATCGATTGTGTGAAAAGACAGAAGTCAAACACAAGGGCCGTACAATCATTTTAATTAAGCCCACCACCTTTATGAACTTATCAGGTAAAGCGGTTCAGTTTTGGCTTCAAAAAGAAAAAATACCTGTAGAAAGATTGCTTGTTATTAGCGACGATTTAGCCTTACCTTTCGGTAAAATGCGTTTAAAACCTAAAGGAAGTGATGGCGGACATAATGGTCTAAAAGACATTCAAAGCGTATTACAAACATCATTATATAGCCGTCTTCGATTTGGAGTGGGTAGTGAATTTGCTAAAGGTCGTCAATCTGACTTTGTGTTGGGAAAGTGGTCGGATGAAGAATTTAAGCAGCTTCAAGAGAGACTGGAGCTCTGCGTAGAGTTTATAAAGTCATTTACTACTATTGGTGTAAGTATGACGATGTCAGCTTTGAATGGAAAATAAATATACAAATAAGAGCAGCAACAGGTAATATCTTTCCATCTTTGCTGTCCCGAGTAAAAAAGACAAGCTATGAGTGATATTAAAATCAACAAACAAAGAAGATACAATTGGAATATGGTGCTCATACTAACCTTAATTCCTCTTATTGGGGTTTTTGGAACAGCAATATATGTTTATTACAATGGAATTGTATGGCAGGAACCTGTTATGATGTTCATTTATTGGTTTTTATCAGGTATGGGTATTACCATGGGATATCATCGTTTATTTTCTCATAAAGCATATAAAACGAATTCATTTGTTGAGTGGGTATTAATGATTTTTGGATCAACAGCTCTTGAAAACACGATATTGAAATGGGCATCTGACCACAGACTACATCATACTAAAGCAGAAACAGAAGAAGACCCCTATTCAATTACACAAGGATTTTGGCATGCGCATATTGGTTGGATAGTAAAAAACACACCAGAGGAAAAGACAAGGGTGCGAGGGGTTAAAGATTTACAAAAAAAGTCGGCGATTAAGTTTCAAAATAAATATTACTATCATATCGGGATTATCGTTGGATTTGTGATTCCTTTGGCTATTGGTTTTATCTATGGGAGGCCTTTAGGCGCATTATTATGGGCAGGTTTTTTGAGACTAGCAATTGTTCATCACGCCACATTCTTTATTAATTCATTGTGTCATTATGTTGGACGAAGAACATATGACTTCAAGTCAACAGCTAGGGACTCTTGGATTGTTTCTTGGTTTACTTTTGGTGAAGGTTATCATAATTATCATCATAAGTTCCAATGGGATTACAGGAATGGGGTGAAGTGGTTTGCTTATGACCCAAGTAAGTGGATTATTAATAGCTTATCATATTTTGGTGTTACATATGACTTAAAAAAAGTAAAAGAGCATGTGATTATGCAAAATCATTTTAATAGTATTCGTACTCAGCTTACGGAAAAGTTTAATAAATCGACTAAAAGCTGTAAAGCGTTTTATCAATCAAAAGTTGATCAATTGCATCAAAAGGCTGATTCTCTGTTTATTTCTTGGGATGCAATGGAGTTGCGTTATAATAAAATTGTCGCGAGTGGAAAAGCAAAGAACAGCGCCATACTGAAAGAATTGAAAAATGAAAGAAAACAATATAAGACACAATTAAATAAGATCAAACGCAGTTTGAATACGATCATGTTTGATGTTCAAAAGAATCGTTTAAGGCCTGAACTTTCTGTTTAAAGGATTAATTTTTTATTTTCCTTATAAAGGAAGAGAAAATCAATGCTCAGAATGGATTTCTTCAGAGTGGCTTATTTCTCCTCCGCTTTCACCGGTAGATAGAGCATATACGCAAACCAACACACCAATTCCAATGACCACCGGAAATAAATATTTTTCAAATTCAATTTTCTTCCAATTCATCCAGAGCGTTCCAACGGCGAGTAAAGCCAACAAATAATTTAAATAGGCAAATGTTTCTGCCGATTCTTCATGTTCATGGATTAAATCATGACTTTTCCCAAGGTGTTCAACAATTTCCTCGGCTCCTTCACCAGAAAGAAAGGTGGGGATTGTAAATAATCCACCAAGCAATAAGATAAAATAGCCTGTTCTTCTTACAATGTCAGATTTTACAAAAAAGGATATGAGCAAAACAATAAGCCCAATAAAAGGTATAGTTAACGGCAAATGATTTGATAAAAGATGGATTTGAGCAGCATTCATGGTTTTAGTTTTTACAAATATGCAATTATTGACTTTAAAATCAAATCACATTTTTAGAGTATAATTAACACAGGGGGCTTATCTTTTTATAAATCGAGTAGAAAAGGAATGACCATTAATCATATTAATATGGAGGAAATAGATACCTGGTGTAAGTATTGAAACATCAATACTTTTGTTTTTTTCGAGCGTAAAATCCAGCTTTTTACCTTTACAGTCTGAAACCTGAATTTGCTGTATGCCTTCGGGCAGACCATAAATGTTTAATTGATCCAATACAGGGTTGGGAAAAAAGGAAATACCTTTTAATAGTTCACTTGAGAAAAAACCAGCCGTGTTGATCCCGATTAAGTCATTGAATTCAGATATTGAACCATTGAAAATGTTTAAATCCACATCACCTATAATTCCAGGAATCTCGCCCCACCACGAATACTGTTTAAACTGCCAATCATTCCACACGCCAAGATTAACGGGTGGGGTAAGCAATTCATCAGGTTGAGCAAACCAAAGCCCATAAGTATTGACCGAACCATTTAAATAATTGGCATAATTGCCATTGACGTATATTATTGGTATAATTCCTGTTTGTGTGTGTATAATATTCATCCATTCTAAAACCCAATTACTCAATTCATTTGAGGTGAAAATATTTGATAATACAATGGCCTGTCCGCCCGAGTATGGGTTTTCAAGGTCTAATACAGGAGGAAGAAATCCTGAGCCAATGTAGGCGCCAGCGGTTGATAAAAAATTTGAAGCGTCTTCGGAAGCCAGGTTATTGTCAGGACGCGCAAAGTGATAAGCGCCCATCACAATCCCAGCGTTTAACCCATTGGTCATATTGTTGTTGAACTGAGGGTCTTGATAGGTCATTCCCTCAGATGCCTTCGCCCAGGCATAAACCTGTCCGTCATTGGCAACCTCGTTCCAATCAATTGTTCCTTGCCAATTCGAAACATCGATACCATGAACATTCTGCCCGAATGAGAACTGATAGATAAATAGATTAATGAGTAATACAAATTTGGTTTTCAAAATATTTTTATTAGTAGCTTATTATATAAATATACGAATACTCAATTTTAAAATCTTCAAAATAGTGCAAGTGATTTCTCTTCAATACAAGTAAAAATACATTAATTTTGCCCTATGAAAAGAATTGAAATTACTGAGCTTCTAAATAATGGAAGTAATCACCTCGGGAAAATCGTTAATGTAAAGGGCTGGGTACGCGCTTTTAGAAGCAATCGTTTTATTCAGCTGAATGATGGTTCGTGCATGGGAAATATCCAGGCGGTAATTGATTTTGAGAATTTCGATGAATCTATTTTGAAGCGAGTAACAACAGGTGCTTCTATTTCTGTTGACGGTGAATTGGTAGCATCTCAGGGCTCTGGACAAGCATTTGAGGTTCAGGTTTCTGAATTGTCAGTAATTGGCGATGCAGACCCCGATGATGTACAAAAAACGGTATTACAGCCCAAAAGGCACAGTCTTGATTTTTTAAGAGAGCAAGCACATTTGCGTTTTAGAACAAATACATTCGGTGCAATATTTCGTATTCGTCACGCCGCATCCTTTGCTGTTCATAAATTTTTTAACGATAGAGGATTTAATTATATACATACTCCCATTTTAACGGGTTCCGATGCCGAAGGGGCAGGAGAGATGTTTAGGGTGAGTACTTTAGATCACAAACAACCACCATTGGATGATAAAGGGGGGGTAGACTACAGTAAAGATTTTTTTGGAAAACAGGTCAACCTTACGGTTTCAGGGCAGCTGGAGGCAGAGCTTGCAGCTTTGGGCTTAGGAAAGGTATACACTTTTGGCCCTACTTTTAGAGCGGAAAACTCAAATACATCCAGACACCTTGCAGAATTTTGGATGATCGAACCTGAGGTTGCATTCAATGATTTAAATGACAATATGGATCTCACAGAAGATTTCCTAAAGTATTGTTGCCGCTATATTTTGGAAAATTGTGAAGAGGAATTAAAATTTTTAGATGAGCGTTCAGCTAAGGAGCAATCTCAAAAACCCCAAAATGAAAGAAATAAGTTGGGACTCATTGAGAGCATAAAGTTTGTTGTAGATAATCCATTTAAAAGGTTGAGCTATACGGAGGCAATTACGACCCTACTAAACTCAAAACATTATAAGAAAAAGAAATTTCAATTTCCAGTCGAGTGGGGTGTGGATCTGCAAAGTGAACATGAAAGGTATTTGGTGGAAAAGGAATTTAATTGCCCTGTAATACTGAGTGATTATCCCGCAAAAATCAAAGCATTTTACATGCGTGTTAATGACGACAATAAAACTGTAGCTGCCATGGATGTTTTGTTCCCAGGAGTAGGAGAAATTGTAGGCGGTTCACAAAGGGAAGAGAGATTGGACGTTCTTCTTTCAAAATGTGAAGAGTTTAATATTGAAAAAGACGAGCTTTGGTGGTACCTAGAAACCAGAAAGCTAGGAACCGTTCCTCACGCTGGCTTTGGAATGGGCTTTGAACGATTAGTTATGTTTTTGACAGGAATGTCAAACATTAGAGATGTCATTCCTTTTCCAAGAACACCGGATAACGCAGAATTTTAAAGACATAAAAAAAGCCGGATTTTATCCGGCTTTCGTTTTTAGTTTAATTCTTTTCGATGAGATTTCTTTGATGTGGTTTTCCCAATTCACCTTTCTTACCTGGTTGAGAATTTTTCATTCGTTCCATTAATCTTTTCTTGAATTCTTTTTCCGCCATTTTGAGATCAAATATGCGTTTATAGCCAATAATCTCAGCCATTTTATCTGCGTATTCGTTTTTGATTTCAAGGCTTTTTACTTCATTTTCACGCGAATCTTGAATAATCGTCCTGTATGCCGCGTCATCCAAATCAGTTTTTCCTTCCTTAATAGGCGCATATAGCTTTTTCATGGAAGATCTGTTTTCTTTTATTTTTTTATACATCTCATTGTAAATGGGCCAAAATTCTTGAGCTTCCTCAGTCGTCAATTCGAGCTTTTGTGTAAGAAATGCAATTTTTCTTTGCTCTATTTTTTGTTTTTGCATTTTAGGGTTTTTCTTCACCTCCTGTGAAAACGCCGTTAGGCTACTTAATAAAATAATACTTACTAATACATGTTTCATAATAATTGATTTAAAAAATTAATAATTCGTCTTCAAATTCATCTAGGTCAATATTTTCATTTTCTATATAATCCATAATCTCATCCTTACTGATGTCGGAAAAAAGATCTAATCCACTTTCAATATCATTATAAACGAGTTCTTCGGAACTAAAGCGTTCCTCTATTTCTTCTATTGAAAAGTCATCAAGGTGTTCATCCACATAGGCATATATTTCTTCATTATTTATATCGGCAAAAAGTGCTTTTTCAACTTTTGTTTTTGCTACTGGTTGAGAAAAGTCTTTAAATAAAACTACAGCTATAATTAGCACGGCCGCAGCAGCAAAAGAGATGCCAATAATTTTCGGTAAAAGTCGAATTTTAACAGCGGGCTTTGGGTTTTCGTCAGTTACTTTTGTGGCAAGGGCCTCAAAGAATGCTTTGTTCGGAGTATTTATTTTTTCCGGTCTCAGATGGTCTAATATGTCTTTTCCCTTTTTCATTTTATTCTTTGACTATTGAACGTTCTAATGGTTTAATCTGGTTTTTAAAAAAGCAGTAATTTTTTCTTTAGCTATATGATAGCTTGCCTTAAGACCACCTTCAGATGTGCCAATAAGTTTAGATATCTCACTGTACTTTAAGTCTTCAAAGTATTTTAGTTCAAAAACCATGGCTTGTTTCTCTGGCAATGTTTCTATGGCTTCTTTTAGGTAGTGATAGATTTCATTTCCTGTTAATGTGTCTAACCCATTATGGCCTGGAATAATTTGAACAACTGATGTTTCAATCGAAAGATGCGACCTTTTGGCCTCCGAAGCCAATGTGGTTAATGATTCATTACGTGCAATTCTATACATCCATGTATATAAATTGGATTCTTGCTTAAAACTTGAAAGATTCCTCCAGACCTTAATAAATACATTTTGAAGAACATCTTTGGAAATGGCTTCATTTTGAATAATCCTAAAAATTTGAGAATATAATTTAGGTCCATATCTTACGGAAATAGCTTTAAAAGCATTTTCTGCATCAGGTCCCCCTAACACAACTTGTTTAACCCATAACTCTTCTTCGGATTTCATGTGTAGCTACTTATCAATTTCACTTGCTTTCCTTTTTTTGACCTCTTAAACGGCAAAAGGTTTATTTCTCGCTTAAAAATTCTTTGAACCAGAAGCCAGAATCTTTTATAATGCGTTTCTGAGTATTGAAGTCTACATGAACCAGGCCAAACCTTGGCTCATAGCCCTCACTCCACTCAAAATTATCTGTAAGACTCCACACAAAATACCCGGTAACAGGCGCCCCCTCTTTTTTTGCTTTGAGTACATTTTTTAAATAAGAATTGAAAAATGAAATTCTCTCCCGATCATGAACACGTTCATCTTGAACAACATCTTTAAAGCATGCTCCATTTTCTGTAATGATGATATTATCAATATCGTATTTTGAGAATTGTTTAATCACCTTATACATTCCGTCAGGATAAACCTCGAATTTCATTTCATTCATTGGAACTTCTCGTTGTTCTGCGGAAATTTGTTTTGCCCAAAGAAATGGAGGGATCATTGATTTCTTAGCAACGACTCTAAAGTAATTCTGAAGACCGATAAAATCAAATTTAAATTTTAAGCGCTCTTCATCACCAGGCTTAAAGTATCGTTTAATCCTTTTCAGTGCAGGAAGTCCATCAATTGGATATCCCAAACCTAAAGAGGGCTCGATGTAAAGCCTATTTAGTAAAGCATCCATTCTTTTAACTGCCCCGGCATCTTTATATGCATTCACAGGATCGTCTCTATATGGATCAATATGTGAACAGCTAAAAGTACTACCAACATTAGCATTTTTTACATTTTTCCGAATAATTCTGCCTCCATCAGCCATCGCAAGACAGGCATGATGAGTAGCTTTTAGAAATTTGTAAGGGCCCTTCTTTCCGGGAGCGTGATACCCGAGCATATACCCTAAACCTACAAATGCAGCAGGTTCATTCATCACCATCCAGTTTTTCACCTTGGAGCCATATTCTTTTGTGCAAAATGAGACATATTCTTGAAACCAATCCAATATTTTTCTATTGGTCCAGCCCCCTTGGTCTTCGAGAGATTGAGGAAGGTCCCAATGGTATAAAGTAATCCAGGGTTCAATTCCGTTATTGAGACATTCATCAATGACCTTATGATAGAATTCCACACCTTTTTTATTGACCTCCCCTGTACCATGAGCAAAGAGTCTAGACCAAGAAAGAGAGAACCTGAATACCCCAAAATTCATTTTTTTTAAAAGAGCGATGTCTTCTTTGTATCTGTGATAAAAATCACTGGCTTTATCCCCATGTTCATTGTTATGTATCTTTCCTTTTTTGTGTGAAAACACGTCCCATATTGATGGCCCTTTGCCGTCAATGCTCCAAGCGCCTTCGACCTGGTATGCGGCACATGCGGCACCCCACAAGAAACCCTCCCCAAACTCGGAACTTGAAAAGTGTGGAGTATTCAATTGATACTTTGTTAAGTAGGAAAACGCTTTGTTTGCAGGCAAAAAAAATGAGGTTAATCCCAATCCATTAATTTTTATCCAATCGCGTCGCTTCATTTGGTTCAATTATTGTAATTTCAAACAAAAAATAACAAATTAAACTAATAGTTAAGATGAAAAAAATTAAGATTTTAAGTTTTATGATGGGAATGTTCCTAACTGCAAATATGTACGGTCAACATGTTTTGGTCAATGATGTGGACATCAACAATGAGGATATTGAGTTTTGTGAATTAAGAGTTACTGCAAAATTACTAAGTCCGACAAGAGTTAAGGTGTATGTGGATTACGGTCAAAAATGGTCAATGAAGAGGCAAAACATCATGACAGAAGATAAGAAAGTCGTTGCCTTTAATTCAAGTGTAGCGGCATTAAACTTTATGAATAAAAATGGTTGGGAATATGTTGAACAAACGGTTACCACGTCATCAGATGGTCAAACGACATATAAGTACCTTATGAGAAGGTCTGATTAATAGCATTAAAATTCAATGAATTAAAGAGGCTTTATTTTAAGCCTCTTTTTTTGTTTCATAAAATTCAATTTGCTTCAAGAATGAATTCAATTGGTACTTCTACCATAATTCAATGAATCTTCCTAATTTTACATCTTCTTAAAGAATTGACAATGAGTAAAAAGTATCCTGAATACAAAGGGCTAAATCTTCCGAAGATCTCTCAAGAGATTCAGGACGGATGGGATCGTGAATCTATATTTGAAGCATCGATGTCTTCAAGAGAAAATGCCAAGCCTTATGTTTTTTTCGAAGGGCCTCCGTCAGCAAATGGGATGCCTGGCATTCATCATGTAATGGCACGATCAATAAAGGATATTTTCTGTCGATTCAAAACTTTAAAAGGTTATCATGTAAAGAGAAAAGCGGGATGGGACACCCATGGCCTTCCTGTTGAGCTTGGGGTAGAAAAAGAGCTTGGTATAACCAAAGAAGATATTGGAAAAAAGATTACTGTAGACGAATACAATACGGCTTGTAAAAAAGCAGTAATGAAGTATACGGATGTATGGAATGACCTCACAAAGAAAATGGGTTATTGGGTGGATATGGATGATCCATATGTGACGTACAAGTCGAAGTATATGGAATCTGTTTGGTGGCTTATTTCTGAGCTGTACCGCAAAGATTTATTGTATAAAGGGTACACCATTCAACCGTATTCGCCAAAAGCGGGGACAGGACTTTCCTCTCATGAAATTAATCAACCTGGATGCTATAAAGATGTAAAAGACACCTCGGCTGTTGCACAATTTAAAGTAATTCAATCATCAAAGACTCCTTTTGATGTTGATGGAGATTTGTATTTATTGGCATGGACAACAACACCAT
>ERZ1048686.974-NODE-974-length-24303-cov-15.075388_pt1 | contig 24303 bp, 27 predicted proteins | sample MGYA00383099_ERZ1048686 | MGnify/ENA primary metagenome ERZ1048686 (study PRJEB29581, sample SAMEA5548369) | metagenome | biome: marine; feature: coastal; material: water | depth 25 m | study: Short-term variability in the microbial, nano- and picoplankton... | reverse complement strand
GAAGTGATCTCAGTTGATCCTGAAGCCCCGAAGCCTGACTGCAAACGCTGGTTTGGGTTGGACGAGTTTAGCGGATCACCGCGATTGACCAATTGGGTGGGGCGAAGTGACGAGTTGGTCGGCGATATGGCGCTGGCTTTTGGGCGGAATATTTTGCCAACCGAGTTATCTCGTGGCGATTTACGTTGGAAAATGTCAGTAATCGATGAGGGACAGACGCCTTTTGGCGGATTGGTACCCATGATGCTTGATTGGGGGCAGGGCCCTAAAGCTTCGGATCGTTTGGCCGCAAGCGGTTGTCACCTTCGAAACCTGGTACTGGGTCACCCAGACAATCCTGGATTGTCGAAACATTTGGCTCGGTTCGTGGGTGAGCCAATAATTAGGGTCGAACATCGTGAAGAAACCGCGATGACTGCCGCTTTGCAGACCCCACGCGGAGAGGTCATTCTATGTTGAATATTCGACAGGCTAGGCCAGATGATGCAGCCCCGATTGCGGATATTTGGAATGCGATTATCCGAGAATCCGCCCGAACATTCACTACAAAAGAAAAGACCGCCAGCGGAATAGGCGTTGAAATCCGTGACCGGGGAGAGGCGTTTATCGTTGCGGAAATTGAAAGCGAAATCGTCGGATACGCCACCTATTTCCCGTTTCGAGGTGGCCTAGGGTACGCCTATACCAAAGAGCATTCCGTAAACATCGATCACCGCGCATGGGGTCGCGGGGTCGGGCGAGCATTGATGGATCAGCTTGAGGCGGTCGCCAAACGTGAAGATGTGCATTCATTGATAGCTGGCGTAAGCGGCGAGAATCCAGACGGCGTGGCGTTTCACAAAGCAATCGGATTTGAAGTGGTAGCGCGAGTGCCAGCAGTCGGCAGAAAGTTCGACCGCTGGATGGATTTGATACTTTTGCAAAAATTCTTGTGATCGGCCCTGACACTTTCGCGTACAGGCGATAATGTGACTGAATGTCGATTTGGACACGAATATCAGAAGCCATTGAAGCGCTGCGGCGGGGTGAAACCCTGTCGAGCATCTTCGAGACGCTTAAAGCACCCCCAGAGCGGAGCGTCGCCTTTACAATTGCCGTGATCGCCCTAGGGGCAAAAATTGCCAAGGCCGATGGTTTGGTGACAAAAGACGAGGTGACGGCCTTTCGCGAAGTGTTTGATATCGCGGGAGAGGACGAAGCCTCGGCCGCCAAGGTGTTCAACCTCGCGCGGCAGGATGTGGCGGGATACAAAGATTACGCCCGTCGGATTGCTGCGATGTTTCAAGAGCAACCATCGGTCCTGTGCGATTTGATGGAAGGGCTCTACCACATCGCGCTTGCTGATGGCGCCTATCATCCGAATGAGGATGAGTTTCTTGTGAATGTGGCCGGTATATTCGGAATACCGGAAGCCCGCTTCCGGCAGTTGCGGGCGCGTTTTGTCCCAAACGCCGAACTTGACCCCTATACAGTTCTCGGGGTTTCACCCGACCAATCGCTTAAGGACATACGTGCTGCCTGGAGGATTGCGGTACGCGAGAGCCATCCCGATTTGATGATCGCGCGCGGCGTACCCGAGGAAGCGGTGAAAATTGCCGAAAAACGCATGGTCGACATCAACCGCGCGTGGGAGGAAATTCAAGGGGTACACGTCTGATGCGGATCGTGACGTATAATGTCGAGTGGTTTACAGAGCTGTTTGACCGGTCGGACAAGCTGCTGATCAATGACGGATGGTCGGGACGTCACGACGTGACACGCGAGGAACAGATCACGGCTATTGGAATGGTTTTCCAGCGCTTGGACGCTGACTTGATCATCATCATTGAGGCGCCCGATCAAAATCACAAACGCAGTACTATTCCCGCGCTAGAAAATTTTGCCGCACATTTTGGGCTTCGTGCGAAAGAGGCGTTAATAGGTTTCGGCAATGACACGCAGCAAGAGATCGCAGCGCTGTTTGATCCAACGAAATTGACACTACGTCATGACCCACGTGGTGACGAAACCAATTCGAAAGGCGGCAAGGGCGCACCGCGGTTTGACAGAAAGTTTCATATCGACCTTGATATCGACGACACTGAAGATCGCGTTGTATTCTCAAAGCCTCCACTTGAGATTGACGCGACAACGGCATCGGGTTTTGAGTTTCATATGATCGCGGCTCACCTAAAGTCAAAAGCACCCCATGGCGCGCGATCAGATGATGAGGCTATGCGCATATCAATTGCCAATCGTCGGAAGCAATTAGCGCAAGCGGTTTGGCTTCGACGGCGAATAGAAGAGCATCTTACCGAGGGTACACCATTGTTTGTCCTAGGCGATCTTAACGATGGGCCGGGTTTGGATCAGTACGAACATCTGTTTGGTAGAAGTTCCGTTGAGATCATTATGGGGCTTGGCCGAGACGGTCAGAGGGCGACACCGGAATCCACGCTCTATGATCCGCACGCGTCGATTGGCTTAAGCACTCGTTTGGGCGCTATTCCGACAACGGCGCGGTTCTTTCTTGCACATCAAGATTGCTATCTACAAGCACTATTGGACTACATCATGGTTTCGCAAGACCTGATGGCAAAGCGCCCAGCATGGCGGATATGGCATCCTTTCAACACGCCCGAGTGCTTGAATGACGCGGCATTGCAATCGTCTCTACTAACGGCTTCTGATCACTTCCCAGTTTCGCTTGATATCGACATCTAAGAGGATTTCAGCCGCTTAATCACTACCTCTGCGCCAAGTGTCTGGGCAAGGGATTGCAGGCGCGCATTCGCGACTTCACCAAACAACGGGCGGGCGCTGTCAGCGAGATGTAGTTCAAGGACCTTTTTGCGAGGATGCCACTTGAATTTTCCGGGTTTGTCGTCGGATTGAAGCCACATCATTGCACCAAACCGCATGGCCCGTCCCAGAACTTCGGCCGCGTGAAGGTCGCTATCGGACAGCAGCCTCGCAAGGTTTTCAAAACGGTTCCCCTCACGCTTGTTTTTGTATCTGTGCAAAAGCGAAAGACCCAAGAAGACGCGTTCGGAATGCCTTAGCCCCCCGAGGTTGGCGCGGGTGATATTGTCAAAGCAAGCCTCGGCCCGATAGTCGGGATGCGCGCGCCAACTGACGTCGTGCAATAGGCAAGCTGCATGGATTATTCTGTGCCAACGTTCTGGACCAGATTTGAACAGAGGCATAACGAAGTCGTAGAGAACGTCGCCAAAACCAACTAGGCGGGCATCTTTGGCTTCCGAAAATCGACACGCTTCAATCAAAGGATCCATTTGGCGAAGATGATCCGGCATTTTTTCGTAGAGAAGCCCTTCGCGGATTCCGTAGCTAGAAACCGCGATGTTGTCCGGTTTGAACTTCTTGATAAGCCTTGAAAGAACTTCTGCGGCCAATGGAACAAGCGCCATCCGCGCTGCGGAATTTCCGCTAAGGGCCTGTAATTCGTCAATCGGCGTATTGCGAATGAACTTGATCGTTGAGCGCGCGTTCTTGGTGCTCATCCTGTATTCGTGTAAAACGTGAAGCGGATAGCCGCGTCTTAGCATGTCAATTCTTGCGATTGCCCGCCATGAGCCACCAACCAAAAACAGTCTTTCTGGATGAGATCCAATTTTGTCGCTCAAGTCGCTTACGACTTCTTTGATGTAGGCTGACGTTGCCTTTTTACCCCCTTTGATGCCTTTCAGGCGCAGGGGGCCTAGCTGAGACGTCAAGCAAGTTCCGATTTTGCCTTCTGAGATTGTCGCGAGTTCCATGCTTGAACCACCGATGTCGCAAACCAACCCGTTACTACCGGGCCAACCTAACAAAACGCCTTGGGCTGAAAGGCGCGCTTCCTCGGGGCCGTCGATGACGCGAAGATCCAATCCGGTGGTCTCTTCGACTTCGCGGCGAAAATCCTCACCGTCTGTCGCTTCTCGGACTGCGGCTGTTGCAACGGCAGATAGCGGTTCAATGCCCAGACTGCGAGCGATGCATTGGAATCGTTTGATCGCCTGCAATGCGCGGGCTCGACCCTTGGGATTGAGTATCCCTGTTTCGCGGACGCCAGCGCCCAATCCGCACATAAGCTTTTCGTTGTAATAGTAGGCCGGACTGCGGGCCGCGCCGTCGAACACCACCAATCGAACAGAGTTTGATCCAACGTCCACTACGCCTACGCGCGATAGGGCCAAAGCACGCGGATCTTTAAATGACGCAACAGGGGCATCTTTGGGGAGAGGTTCAGTAGCAGCAGTCATTGAGTTCCTCGTTCACGCGCCAAATTGCGGCATGACATATTTCAGGTCAATTAATTTGGTGCTTAATCGTCGGTGTGCGTCAATTTGGGTACGTCACTTGCGCCTGCAGACCCGCGACCGGAAAGCGACGGGTTCTCGGTGAAAAAGCGGTGACAATTGAAAGTAAAGCCGCCGTCTTGTGTCAAAGTGCGTTCAAATTGGCCGTCTGGCTGCATGACCCAGCTTTGTGCGACGTCTGCGAGGTTCGCAGCCATGATCTGACTGACGATTTGCGCTTTTACGGTCGGGTTTTTGATCTGAATAAGCGTCTCAACTCGGCGGTTCAAATTGCGCCCCATCCAGTCAGCCGATGACATGAAAACCGCAGCTTTCTGAGACGGCAACGCATGCCCGTTGCCAAAACAGATAATCCGCGAGTGTTCCAAGAACCGCCCAACGATAGATTTCACGCGCACATTTTCAGAGAGACCCTTCACCCCGGGCCGCAATCCGCAAATGCCGCGAACAATGAGGTCGATCTTCACGCCGGCCTGACTAGCGCTGTAAAGCGCGTCAATCATATCGGCGTCGATCAGGGAATTCATCTTGGCCCATATCGCAGCGGGCTTACCTTTGCGCGCATTGACCGCTTCTTTTTCGATCATTTCAAGCATCTTGGGTTTTAGCGAATGCGGCGAGATCGAAAGGTTTTCTAGTTTCTCTGGCAGGGCATATCCCGACAAATAGTTAAATACCTTGGTCGCATCGCGGCCCAATGCTGCGTCACAGGTGAAAAAGCTGAGGTCAGTGTAAATCTTGGCTGTAATCGGGTGGTAATTACCGGTGCCGTAGTGTGTATACGTAACCAGTTTTGACCCTTCGCGCCGAACGACGGTTGAAATCTTTGCGTGGGTTTTCCAATCAAGAAATCCGTACACAACATGGGCACCTGCACGCTCGAGTCTGCGTGATTGGCGAATGTTCGCAGCCTCATCAAAGCGGGCTTTTAGCTCGACAAGTGCAGTAACGGATTTACCGTCCTCGGCCGCTTCACACAGAGCCTCAACTACAGGTGAATTTTGCGAGGTACGATACAGCGTTTGCTTGATCGCCACCACGTTTGGGTCGCGTGCAGCTTGGTGTAAGAAGCGAATGACCATATCGAATGTTTCATACGGGTGATGTAGCAACATGTCCTTTTGGCGGATCGCCGCAAACATATCCCCGTCGTGGTCTTGGACGCGCTCGGGCACCCGTGGCGTATAGACTGGCCACAACAAATCGGGGCGCTGCTCCAAAACAAGCTCACCCAAATCGGCGATACCGATCATGCCGTCGATTTCAACAATCTCATGCTCACCAACGTGTAGCTCGCGTTGAATGACGCGCTTCAGGCCTTTGGGGGCGTTGACTGAAAGCTCCATCCGAATGACTTCGCCACGTCGACGTCGCTTCAAAGCAACCTCAAATTCGCGGACGAGGTCTTCGGCCTCTTCTTCAACTTCAAGATCGCTGTCGCGAAGAACGCGGAACGTACAATGCCCGTGAATGCTATAGCCGGGAAACATGCTGTCAAAGTGGACCAGCAAAAGCTCTTCTAGCGGAAGGAAGCGGAACACATCACCTGAGGATGGCAGCGATATAAATCGCTCAAGCTGCTGAGGGATCGGCAAAAGGGCCTGAAGTCCGCGACCGCCTTTTTTGCGTTCTAGCTGCAATGCTAGACAGAAACCTTCGTTGGGAATGAACGGGAAAGGGTGTGCCGGATCAATCGCAAGCGGCGATAGAACTGGAAAAACCTGTTCAAGAAAATAGTCCGCCAAAAAGCTGAGATCTTCCGGCGTTAAGGAAGCGCGATCCAAGATTGAAATGTCGCGCGCGGTCATTTCGCTGCGCAATTCGCCAAGCGCCGTTTGCTGACGTTCCATCAACCGACGGGTATCTGCGTTGATAAGCAACAACTGTTCTTGTGGGGATAGGCCATCCGCAGCAGGAGTGGTGTTTCCAGCTCTTGCAAGCTCGCGTAGGCCAGCGACGCGAACTGTGTAGAACTCATCCAGATTGGTCGACGAGATGGACAGAAACCGCACGCGTTCCAGCAAGGGCACGCGGCTGTTTTGCGCTTCTTCCAAGACACGCCAGTTAAACGCCAGCCACGACATCTCGCGATTGAAAAAGCGCTGAGGTCCGGAAATGTCCAAATCGGGCATTTCAGTCGCATCGGGTACAGGGTTCTTTAAGAAGTCGGCTTGGGTCATGTGGGTCAGCTATATCGGTTTCATGTCAATCATTTGACAAGAAACTATAATGCATCGGGACTCTGTAGAACTTCAAGCGCCAGTTTGCGCGTGATCTTACGCCCTTGGGCAAGTGCGCGCCGATCCATCTGGGCAACTACTCGCACGGCCTCGGCGCCTGATCTTTCCATATTGCGCAGAAGATAGGTGACAGCCTCGGGGGTTGGCATCAACTGGCGATCCGCAAATTGTTTGGTCAACATGGCCGCCAGCAGTTGATCGTCAGGCTCGTCCAATGGCGTGACACTCGTGCCTTCCATCCTGCTTTTTAGGTCGGGTAAGGAAAGCCCCCAGCGGGACGGTGCGCTTGTTGCCGTCAGCAAAAGGTGATGCCCTTCGGCCAATACCAGATTATGCGCGTGAAAAAGCGCCTCCTGCGCCGTTGCATTGCCTGAAACGGCGTGTGCATCCTCAACCGTCAAGTTGCCGGTTGCGAGGTCTGAAATGCTTGTGTGTGCCAGATCGACAGCGTTAACGATACGAGCATCGCATGCCTTGGCCCACACATGCGCCAAATGCGTTTTGCCCGACCCCTGTGGGCCCGTTAGAACCATTTTCCGGCCCGGCCAATTTCGCCAATTTTCCAGACTGGCCAACGCGATCGCGTTGGAGGGGGAAACGAAATAATCTTCGCGCCCCAACGCAGTGCGCGTGGGTAAATCAAGGGGTAGTTGTGTGGACATTACTTGTTGTCTTGTTCTGCCAGCCCTTTATAGAGCCGGCCTTTTTTGTACTGGCCCATGATGTAGCGGATCACGACGCCAAGAACTGCTGCAACTGGAACAGCAACAAGCATCCCGATGAAGCCAAAGAGTGAGCCAAAAACGGACAATGCGATTAGCAACCACACTGGATGGAGGCCAACCGATCCGCCAACCAGTTTTGGTGTTAGGATGTTGCCCTCAATCATCTGACCGACGACGAAAACACCTGCAACAAGACCAAGCGAAACCCAATCGCCCCAGAACTGGAACAGCCCCAACCCGATAGCCAAACCACCCCCAATAAGCGCGCCGACGTATGGGATAAAGGTGATCAGACCGGCAATGAAGCCGACAACCAGTCCAAATTGCAGGCCGACAAGCATCAGAGCGATTGCATAATACGTCCCAAGAACCAAACAAACAGTGCCCATTCCGCGCACGAAACCGGCTAATGTTCGATCAATATCATAGGCGATCTGCCGGACAACCGGTGCGTGATCGCGTGGAAGAAGGTCGTCGACCTTGCCTACGATACGGTCCCAATCGAGCAGCAGATAAAACGAAACGACAGGAACAATGACGAACAGCAACGCCACGTTGACCAGCGAGGATACTGACGCCAATGCCGAATTTAGGAACTGACCTCCGCGGGCTTGGATGCTTTCACCTATGGATACCAGTGATCGGCGCAAAACTGATTCTGAATCTATCAAGGATGGGAATTTTTTGGTCAAAAACTCTTGCAAGTCAGTGGCCAACGCGGGTGCGGTGTTGAACAAGGAAATTGATTGTTCGATCAGCATCGGAACGACCATCAGGATTGCAACGACGAAGATCACGATTGCAATAAGCATGATAATGACCGTGGCTATGACGCGCGATAGCCCAAGGTTTTCGAGCTTGTCAGCAATTGGATCTAAGAAGTACGCGATTGCTGCACCAATGACATAGGGCAGCATGATGTCCCCTAAAACCCACAGAAGAAGCAGAAATACGACGGCGACAATGGCCCAGTATTTTGCCTGCGTATTGATAGGAAAAGCCATGTCCACCTCAGAGTCTTGTTACCCGTCTACACATCGCGCGTAACAGGTCAGGTTTCAAGGGGCTTGGCATTGGCATGTAATTGAGGAAAGCTGGTGTTTGAGACCTTTGCTGGGGAAACGTCATGCCAGATTTTGAAGTCGAAAGTTTCGTTCAGGATATGCGCGACATCGCGGCGAACGCAGATGCGGCAAGAAACCTGCGCGCCTATATGGATCGGATTTTTACTGACCCGAGTTCAATAGAAGCCGCGTTTGAGGGCAGCCAACCGGGCGATATCATATTGTTTGAAGACGACAGTGTGTCTGTTTGGCGGACCAGCTTTCAGCCTGGGGTTTCGGTGCCTGCACATGATCATCAACTCTCGGCTGTCATCGGTGTGTACCACGGTGAAGAGCGTAACGATTTCTTTGAAGCCGACCCCAGTGGCGGGGTCCGCCGAAGCGGTGATGTTTTGCTCGGTATTGGCGATGTCCTGTCCATCGGGCCAAACGCCATTCACTCGGTGACATGCGTTTCACAAGCTCCGTGCCTAGGGCTGCATGTCTATCTGGGGAACTTGAGCGACGTTAAACGGACTTTGTTTGATATCGATAATAGGACGTCCATGCCGTTTGACGACGCAAATTACGAAAAACTCATGGCTGCTGATCGCTTCTGAGGGTGAGCGCCCCTTGTTAAGACAGGCGTCGCAGCCTAAACGATTTAAAACCCATTCTGACCCCTAGGAGCCGCAATAATGCGCCTATCCCGCTACTTCTTGCCAGTTCTAAAAGAAAACCCCGCCGATGCCCAAATCGTCAGCCACCGTTTGATGCTGCGTGCAGGCATGATCAAGCAGGCAGCCTCGGGGATATATTCTTGGTTGCCGATGGGCTTCAAAGTGCTTCGCAAGATTGAGAATATCGTTCACGAAGAGCAAGCGCGCGCTGGGCACATTCCGATCCAGATGCCGATCCTTCAGTCAGCTGATCTTTGGCGTGAATCGGGCCGCTACGACGACTACGGTCAGGAAATGCTTCGCATGCAAGATCGCCACGGCCGCGATCTTCTGTTTACGCCAACCGCCGAAGAAATGGTCACAGACATCTTCCGCGCGCATGTCAGCAGCTACAAAGACCTGCCACTGACACTGTACCAAATCCAATGGAAGTTCCGTGATGAAGTTCGCCCGCGTTTTGGTGTCATGCGTGGCCGTGAGTTCTACATGAAGGACGGCTACAATTTCGACCTGACGAAAGAGGACGCGCTGCACGCCTATAATCGCCACCTCGTGTCATATTTGCGCACGTACGAGCGTATGGGGCTTCAAGCCATTCCAATGCGCGCGGATTCTGGTCCGATTGGCGGGGACGACACGCATGAGTTCTTAGTGCTGGCAGAAACTGGCGAATCCGAGGTGTTCTATGACAGCGCAGTCACCGATCTCAGCTTTGGCGACCGTGAGATTGACTATGACGATCACGCACAGTGTCAGGGCGTACTGGAAGAGTTCACGTCAAAATATGCGCGTACTGATGAAACCCATGACGAGAGTCTATTTAACGAAGTTCCTGAGGATCGCCGTCGGGTTGCGCGTGGCATTGAAGTTGGTCAAATTTTCTACTTTGGTACAAAATACTCAGACTCCATGGGCGCGAACGTCATCAACGATCAAGGCAAACAAGTGCCCGTTCACATGGGCTCACATGGTATCGGCGTTTCGCGTCTACTTGGTGCGATCATTGAGGCCAGCCACGACGACAAAGGTATCATTTGGCCAGAAGGCGTGACGCCATTTCATTGCGGGATCGTAAACCTCAAGCAAGGCGATGACGAAGCAGATGCAGCTTGTGACAACCTTTACAAAGCGCTGACTGCAGCCGGTCTCGAACCGCTGTATGACGACCGTAAAGAACGCGCTGGCGGTAAGTTCGCGACGATGGATCTGATAGGTCTACCTTGGCGCATTACAGTTGGTCCCCGCGGTCTTAAGAACGGTGTTGTCGAACTGACCTCACGCCGCACGGGAGAAAGTGAAGAGCTTTCGCCAGAAGCAGCTATTGCGCGTGTGATTGAGATTTACGCGAGCCACTAAAGTTAAGAATGCCCCGTCGCTTTCAACGGCGCATTCGCACGATCCAACCACAAACTAGAACGTAATAACGACATTACCCCGTTTGTGGCCTTTGTCGACGTAGGTGTGGGCATCTGCGATTTTGTCGAACGCAAACTCTCGGTCGATGATCGGGGTAAGCGTTCCGTCCTCGACTAGCGCAATCAATTTGTGCAGGCCCTTAGGTGTCGCCAAAGACGTTCCCCCGACGATCGTATGTGATCCAAAAAGATTTCGGATTGGGGCGGCAAGCGTTTCGCACATAGTGCCAGTAATCAGGGCAAAGCGACCTGTCTTGGTCAACAAATGGCGGTGTGTATTGTAAGGTGTCGTTCCAAGACAATCCGCAATCACGTCATATTTTCCCGTGAGCATTCTCGTATCTAACGTTGTGTAGTCAACCGTATGCCCGGCGCCGTTTTCTTTCAAAAACTCGTGGTTCTTGGCGGATGCCACTGCAGTCACTTCTGCCCCCATCGCTGATGCAATCTGGACAAGAGATATCCCAACCGACCCAGCGGCGGCATTTATCAAAATACGATCACCCTTCTTGAGATATAGCTTGTCGGCGAAGAAGATTGCAGTCGAACCCCCAAATACCAATGACGCCATTGCTTGGGGGCTGTAGCCCTCTGGTATCAATGCAATCGCTTGAGTTTCCTTTACTGCGATGTATTCAGCGTGGGTGGCCATCGCCATTTCTGTGCTTCCAAATACAAGGCCGCCGACTTTGAAGCTCGATACGTTTGCGCCGGTTTCAACGATCTCACCAGCAAACACCGTACCCAGTACTTCTTTGCGTGGCTGTCTAAAGCCGAACACGAGCGAGACCAAGAATTTGAACCCTTGCGGGACATTTTTGGATCGGATGCGCACATCTCCAGAATTCAAACTGGTGGTGATATTGCGGACAAGAACTTGGTTGGCACTTACAGTTGGAACAGAGCGCGGCGCAATTCTGATCACGTCCGGCGCACCAAAAGCTGTCAGTACAGCGGCTTTCATAGTTTTCGGGGTCATATTTTCACTCCTAATGAGCGGTTGCGGCCAATCACGAACTTCTCAGCGATGGTGAGATTAAGCATCCAGCCAGTGACATGAAAAGCCTCATCCAGAAGCGGGGTTGGTTCGCCGAAGATCAAGATAACTGGCAGGTAAAACAGTGGAAAGGTTCCAGCGTTGAGAGCGATGGCATAGGCGCGGATGATCCAAGCGCGGTGCTCTGATATGCGTTTTAGAATGGCTGCTCGGATCGCTAAGACGGTGAATATGGCCATTGACGATCCGAAGAACAGGCGTGCCACTGAAAGAAGCGGTGTGCTGATCTCGAGATGCATCAAAGTCATCCAGATTCCGCTAATGCCACCAACTATGGCACCAATACCAGCGATGCGCCCTAAGGTTCGGTGCAAATTGGGGCGGGTCATTCGTAAACGAGGACTGAACTGCACTGCACCTAGAACCAGAAATGCCAGCATTGCCAGACCGTGGATGAACAAAGGCAGCCTATCGACGAACTCGGGGTTGAAGGCAAAGGACCAGTTGCCTGTAAGAATGATCTCGCCTAGCCGATACAGCGTGCCACCCAGCGGGATGAGGATCAAAGCGCCCAGCGTGTAGGGCAAAGCTTTCTTATTCATGGAAATAACCATGGGAAGGCTCCTTTCAGTGAAGCAAAAAATATTGTTTTTGGTGCGGGCGTTAGGCTGCTTGCGCGATGACGAAGACCGCTTTTCCAGCAGCGGGTCGCCAGACCTCGGATATGTTGAAACCAGCCGAGGTGATCTGGTTTTGCAGCCCCTTTGAGCTGAGCGGCAAGACCTTTGGGATCAATCGTGTCGCCGACGCAAGTGGCAGTAGTTTGGACAATAGCCAGTTTCGGTCCCGAATGCAGACGGTTGACGAAACGAACCAGCCACCAGGCTTCAATCTCAGGTGAACCTGGCGCAGCGTTTCGTCCAGATCATCCACCAGATGCAGGATCGAATGGGCCATGACTATGTCATAGGGACCGTTTTCGATTTCCCAATCCCCAAGCGTGGAAATGTGAAACGCTACGTTCGGGGCATCTGTTTCGGCGGCCTTTCCCTGTGCAATTCCGATCATTTCGGACGAGAAATCAAGCGCGTCGATCCGATTGACCCGCTCGGCGAGATGTAGCGCCGTGGTGCCGGTGCCGCAGCCGATTTCGAGAACGCGCATATTTGGCGTCATCAATGCAGCCGTTTTGTCGAGTTTGACCTGATAGGCCTTAGGATCATCGACAGGGCTTTTGGCGTATCCCGCGGCAAAACGGTTCCAGATACGGGCCTGTGGGTAGCGCGCTTTGGTCATGGTAGACCTCGTTTCAATGTTGTGAGACGGAGAGGGGTTACTCGTCCATTTCGATTGTAAAGACGTCGTTGATCTCTTTTCCGAATACCCTAGCAATCAAAAAGGCCAGCTCAAGCGTCGGGTAGTATTTGGCGTTCTCAATGGCGACTATCGTCTGCCGTGTGACGCCCACCTTATCCGCCAGCGCTTTTTGCGTCATTTCGTCAGCATCAAAGCGTAGACGGCGGATTGTGTTGGTGATTTTAGGTTTCTTCGCCATATCAGATGCTCATACGATAGCGTGCAAGCTTGGTAAACTCTCCGAAGAGGCTTCCAAGTGAAAAGCAAAACATTAGAACGACAAGACAGTCGATTGGTCGATAGCCGAAGTTAATGCCAGCGATCAGGACGACAAATCCCATACCGGTGAAGGCAACCGTGGTTTTATTGCCTGTGTTGGCGATCATCTTGTCGCGCTCGTCGGTGATAAAGTTTTGATCTGCTTCACCTGTCACCGCGGTCTCAATGATTGAGAACAGTATGGTTCCGATGATGGCCATCACAATGCCGCCGACAACGGCAAAAATGATCACCCAGAACATCTCATGTGCCCAAATCTGAATGGCGTCCGGGCCATCCATAGCACCAGAGCTATAGAGCTCTCTGACTTTCTGGATGATGTAAAAATTGACGACCACCCCGATGATGATCTGGAGCAACGTGTTTTTTTCTTCGTGTGACATGTTTTTCATTCCTCGTGTCGCTTTAAGTCGACTTAGTGTTAAAAATCATAGACACAAAATGTCTAATATTATCCACCGTGTCAAATAATTTGTACACAAAGACCAAAATATTGGACCAATCGCTGAGTTTTCAAAGACTTAGCGGTGCGTTGATGGTCAAGATTTCTCAATTTTGTGGCGAATCACCGCCGTAGGTCGTGGTCTTTTCTTGACCTATCGGGGCATTCATCGCAGGTTCCGGCAAAACTTTGACGCGAGCGTACATGGCCAATCCTACACCGTTTTCTGCCTATGAATGGACGATAGCATGGCGCTATCTGCGTGCACGCAAGGCCGAAGGTGGCGTGACCATCATGACATGGATCAGCCTGATTGGTGTCGCTTTGGCTGTCTTTGCGCTTATTGCCACCCTTGCTGTGCGTTCAGGCTTTCGGGCCGAGTTTGTTGATACGATCTTGGGGGCGAATGCCCACGTGACCGTTTACAATACCGTCGAAATTGATGCGAATGGCGTGTCGACGCGCACAATGTCAGACTATGCTGAACGCGCGTTGGCCATAGCACAGGTTCCGGGAGTGACGCGTGTCGCGCCGCTTGTACGCGGCGAAGTCATGGTAAGCTCACAAAATGGCGCTGCCGGGGTGCAGGTTTATGGAATATCCACCGCCGATCTGATGACGCTCAAGCGTGTAGCCAATCCTGAAACGTCAAAAGGGTCGATTGCAGAATTCGAAAACGGGTTGGCCATTGGATCCGGTGTCGCGCGTGAGCTCGCGTTGGGGGTTGGCGACCGCATCAAGATTATTTCGCCGGATGGAATGAAAACACCGTTTGGCACCAGTCCGCGGATCAAATCGTACCTCGTGACCTACATTTTCACGGCTGGGCGCTATGATATTGACCGGACACGCGTTTACATGCCCTTCGCCGAGGCGCAGGATTTCTTTAACCGGGATGGTGTTGCGGACGAGCTTGAAATCCTTGCCGAAGCGCCAGAACAGGTAGAAGACCTAACGCTGGCATTACTGAATGCAGGCGGAGACCGAACGCTGATCTGGACGTGGAAAGATGCAAGTGGTGCATTCCTGCGTGCCCTTGAGATCGAGGACAACGTGATGTTCATCATCCTGTCGATCCTCGTATTGATAGCCACGATGAACATCGTATCCGGCCTTATTATGCTGGTTAAAAACAAAGGTCGCGATATTGGTATCTTGCGAACTTTTGGCCTGACCGAGGGCGCAATCTTGCGGATATTCTTTATTTGCGGCGCCTCTATAGGCGTTGTCGGCACGTTGATTGGGGTCGTATCGGGTTGCTTGTTTGCAATTTACATTGACCCGATATTCTCGGCCGTGAACTACGTTGCAGGTGGCGGCGTGTGGGACCCATCCGTGCGCGGAATATATGAATTGCCTGCGCAGCTAAGGCTCGGCGACGTTGTGTCAGCGGTTTCCCTGTCGCTGGGTCTCAGCTTCGTCATAACCATCTTCCCTGCGCGACGTGCTGCGCGCATGAATCCGGTTGAGGCATTGCGATATGAATAATCCTGTCCTACGTCTCAGCGGTATCCAAAAAAGCTACACAAAAAACGTAGCAGCCGAGGTCTCGGTTCTGAAGGGTGTCGATCTTGCGCTTGAGGCTGGTCAGGTCGCGGCCCTTGTCGCCCCGTCTGGCGCAGGCAAATCGACATTGCTGCATATCGCTGGGTTGTTGGACACGCCAGACGCAGGAGAAGTCGTTGTAAGCGGGACGAGTACCGCCACTGCCTCGGACAGACGTAGGACCAGACTGCGGCGCGAGGAAATTGGGTTTATCTACCAGTTCCACCATTTACTGCCCGAATTCACGGCACTCGAAAACATCGTGCTTCCGCAGTTGGCAAATGGTGAAAATGCGCTTGTTGCCCGCGAACGCGCGCGGATGTTGCTAGATAGCGTAGGTCTAAGCGATAGGACGGATCATCGACCTGCGGCCCTGTCAGGTGGCGAACAACAACGGGTCGCGTTTTGCAGAGCGCTTGCGAATAAGCCTTCGCTATTGTTGGCAGACGAGCCTACCGGCAACTTGGACCCTGAAACCAGCGAAATGGTGTTTGAAACATTGATGACGGTTGTGCGCGAAACTGGATTGACCGCACTGATTGCGACGCATAATCCTGCTTTGGCAAAAAAAATGGATATGACTTATCGGCTCGATTCTGGTGGGCTTGTAAAACTCTAAGGGAAAACGATGCCGCAAATATCACTCGCCGAGATCGAAAACGTCACCAAGACCGCGCTTATTGCGCATGGTGCGGAAGAATGGATTGCCAGCCACGTTGCAGACGCAGTGAAAGTGGCCGAGTCCGTAGGTAACAAGATTTGCGGTCTTTATTACGTTGAAAGCTATTGCCAGCAACTCGTTACCGGGCGGGTTAAGGGCGACGCGGTTCCTCAAGTTTCACGGCCTAAATCAGGCGCTGTTGTCGTTGATGCAGCATTTGGCTTTGCTCAGGCTGCGTTTGCGAAAGGATTGCCTGAGGCGATCACTGCCGCGAAAGAAAACGGTGTCGCGTCGTTGGCGGTTGGTCATGCGCATACATGTACTTCGCTAGGGTACTTCACCGAGCAAATCGCCCGCGCTGGTTTGATTGGTTTTGGACTAACAAACGCCACCCCTATCGTTGCGGCACCTGGTGGAAAATCCCGCGTAATCGGTACGAACCCAATCGCGTTTTCTGTGCCTGACGGGCAGGGCGGGATTGCGATGCAGTTCGACCAGTCGACCACGACAGTGGCACTTGGCAAGATCACGATGGCCAAGGCAGCCGGAGAGAGCATTCCTGAGGGATGGGCGTTAGACGTAGATGGAAATTCAACCACCAACCCAGAAGAAGCCATTAAAGGCTCACTGGTTTCGATGGGCGGATACAAGGGATGGGGCTACGGATTGATGGCCGAGTTTTTGGCAGCCGGTATGACCGGATCGTTGGCCTCTATGGACGTCAAACCTCTTAAAGCGCCAGAGGGCGCTCCGCATGATCTAGGGCAGTACTATATGTTGATCGATCCAAGTGGATCGTCTTCGTTTGGCGAGCGGGTTCAACAGGTCGCCGATGCTGTTGCGGGCGAAGAAGGCGCACGCATTCCGGGTGCGGGCAAGAAGACTATGGATCCAGTGAACGTGCCTGACGCTGTTTGGGAACTCGTGCAGGGTTTGGCCAATCGCAAAGCCTAGGTCAGACGGGTCAATCCAATACCGGCAATCATAAGCCCGAGACCAAGCACTCGGGTTAATGAAAGCTGTGTGATCGCAGCTCCAAACAATCCGAAATGGTCGATCAGCGTTGCGCTGAGAATTTGCCCCAAAAGAACGAAAAACACTGCGTTCCCAACCCCGAATTTCGGGGCGATGATGGTGATTGAGAGCACGTAAAACAGCACAAGCAATCCCGCCAGCAGTAGGTGCTTGGGTGCGCTCACAACCTCGTCTAAACCTGAAAAGCCGGTGATCGATGCGATGATCCAAGCCCCACCAACGGCGATCGTAAACAAGATAGCAGCGGCAGTCGTTGGGCTGCCAATGCGCATCCCAAGCGCAGAGTTGAGCGCCGCGAGTATCGGAATGCCGATGCCAGCAAGCAGCATTACGGATGCAAATCCCAGATTTGAATTCAGCATTGTGACCCTCATACTGTGCAAAACTTAACGATCAAGAGCATTAACTTTTGCATGATTGAGATCAAGGCGCGCAGGGATACATATCTTAATAATTGATGGCGTGAGTAAGAGGAGGACAACAGAATGCGAAACTTTTCAGCCAGAATATTGCTGCTAGCGGCTTTGATTTTGGCGACGCTGTCCGCTTGCACGGCCCTGCCGATCCCCTATTTGAATGGGCGGTCCGTCTACAGTGAGAATTGTGTTATGTGTCATGGGAGCGCCGGTCTCGGCGACGGTCCCATGGCCGACCAACTTTTTAACGTTCCAACAAACCTAACGCGCTTGACTATTGAAAACGGTGGCGAATTTCCGCGAAATCGTGTGCTTAGCCATGTAGACGGCTATGCCCGTGGAGAAAACTCTAGCGGAGCCATGCCGGAATTTGGACCGCTTCTTATTGGCGAAAATGTCCTGATAGAAACGGGCGAGGGCGTCGTGACACCAACGCCACGTGCTTTGATTTCTGTAACCAACTATATCGAAAGCCTGCAGATAGACGGCTAAGGCCAATCGGTGCTCATTTCCAACATCATCTCAGATAAAGCCAATCGGAATGCTGCGTCCAACGCGAGGCTTCTCGGTTCGTTCGTCACGACTCCGCTTTCAAATTCCAAAATTTTATTCAAGGTAATGTAGTTCAAGACATCCCCTTGATGGTTTGTGGAAAGCACAGTCTGACTGGCGGTTTTGTTCGCAACAATTTCACCCGATGAGATCTCGACTAAACGTAGGCTAACGGTGATGACGTCTTTCTGCACGCGTTGTAAAATGCCGATGTTTTGAAGTCGAAACCCTGTGCCACCAGAAATCACATCGCTGTCATGGCTGACGATGGCGCCTGTCACGAGATAGTCCGCAATGGTCATCGACTGCAGCGCGGACGGAAGGCCAAGTCTGTTGTAGGGCTGGGATGGTTTGATTTGCGAGCGTAGTGATTGTTCATGACGTTTCAGATCGTCCATGGCCTGCGCCAGACTAGGCATTTGTTCCAATTGCGCTGAAGTTGCGTTTTGAAAGTCTGACAGCAGTTTTTGCCGCAGACGCGCGATTTCCGAGTCAATCCGCATTTGAGAGGCAAGTTCGGTGGCATGTGCTTCAAGGGCGTGTTCTCGTTGCCTTACATCTTCAGCCTGAGCCATCGCCATGCGGCGTTCTTGTAGCAACGGCTCAATGCTGTCGCGCTCAACGATTGTGAACCAGCTTCCCCCACCGATCTCACTCAGGGCTTCAACGACAAGCGCGTCTGCGCCTTGCGTTACAGCTTTTGAGAATTCGGCAAAGTTCTCGGTCTTTGAATTCGCGCCTGTTTTGTCTGGGATCGCATAAACAGCGATCGTCACAGGCGTGTCACGCGGGGGGAATTCGGACAATGGTACGTATGACGGAGAACGTAACGCTACGTCGTCGCTCAGTGCGATTTTCGGGCCCGAGACCTCGGGCGCTTTAAAGGCACATCCACTAAAAGCGCACAAACAGCACAGGATCCAAAGCCAAGCGGATTGCATTAGAAACTGGGGACGACAATTTCAGTCGTGCTAATCCCGTCCGTCAGGGTAACAACCACGTCTCCTCCAATCGTTTGGTATTGCACTTCCAATCCACCGACCAAAAATGTGCCATCTGGCGTGCTATCCTGTCCAAAAATCTGGCTGCTAATCTCGGTTGCTAGGCCAGACAAGAGGCGCCTTTCCAAATCTTCAGTGAACTGAGAAATTGTGTCTGTTTCGTCGGCAACAGGCTGCTTTTGAGATTCCAATAGGTTGAGAAAATGGCTGGCGGCCAACGGGTCGCCGCCAAACGATGGATTGCGAAATTGAAAGCTGAAATCAGTCGCATTCACAGGTCCACAGAGTAGACTAAAGACGAGTGGAAACAGCGTTGATCGAGACATAGAGAGCCCTAAAACTGTGTTAGGCTGAGACTGTGCGAGTTACCGACCATGCTGATCTGAAAGCTGTTTCCAATGCCATTCTGTGTCAGGTTCAGAAGATTGTTGTCCCCGACCTGAGTGATTGAGGCATAAGAATCTTGCCGGTTTTGCGTGAGTGTAACACCGTTCTGATTGCCCTCTTGCAGGACGTCGGCGGTGTTCCCACCAATGCCAGCTTGGGTCAGAGTGATTGCGTTGAAATCACCAAAACTGGCTATATCTGCTGAATTTTCGGGCGCGAAGGGGGCGATGATACGCTGATTTACCGTGTGCGTATTGCTGTCGCCATGCATGCTAAGCGTTAAGTCCGCAATGCCCGTTTGATAAACCGAAGCACTGTTTGACGAACCGACTTGATCGATAGAAGCACTTTGCGGGCCAGTGGAGATCGTACTGTAGTAGTCTTCGTACTGGTTGATCGATGCGTAGTTGCTATTGCCGTTTTGAAAAACAGTCGCGGTTTTGTCACCGCCAAACCCGTTGAAATCGCTTTGACTGATTAACGAGGTGTTTTCGACGCCAAACTGAGTGGATTGCGCGATGTCCATATCCCCCCATTGCTCGACGGTGCTGACGTTCAAGCTGCCACTTTGGGTCATGATCGCAAGGTTGAGATTGCCCATCTGGAAGGCAATGCCGGTGTTTTCTTCGCCCATTTGATCGAGATTTAGGGTGTTGAACGCCGCCTCCGAAATGCTCCCAAAATTGTATGCAAAGCCGTCATCATAAGTGTGAACGTTGTCTTGACCTTGTTTGAAATTCGCAAAGTTTCCGGCTCCGTTTTGCGAGACGTTTGCCGTATTGTTTACACCGATCTGCTGTGCTGCGTTGAAATCCCAAGGATAGATATAGGACCCGCTGTCTACTGAAGCCTCACCTATTTGGTTATCGATGCCCGACTGAGTTGCGTTAAAGCGGTTCACTGCACCCTCGGTCGAGTAAATAACCTCGGAAGCAGATGCATATTGAGCAACGATTAAGGATAGGAAAGAGGCGGTGGCAAGAATGGAACGGCGCATTTAGATCTCCTAAAGAGTGGTGTCATCTAAAGACGCAATTTTCCTTAAATTTGGGTTACTTGCCGTATGCCGCGAGGGGCGTGATATGATAACACGCGTGGTAAGTGTTTAAAGTTGCAAGATAAAATTTGTATGATTTGATGTGAATTGAATGTTGAAAGTTTTCAATTTCCGAGCCAAACCGTTCACAAAGCTTAAGGAAATCTTGCCAAATCGAGCTATGTTAGGATTTGATTCTATTTGTAGAAAAATTTTTGAACACCCGCCAAGGAATTGTCCGCAATCATTAAGCGTAGTGTAATAGAAAATAGTTTTAGATTTCCGAGTTTATAAAGGATGCGTAATGCCTAAACTCTTCCCAGTTATTTTGTGCGGTGGGTCCGGAACCCGCCTTTGGCCCCTGTCCCGCAAAAGCTTTCCCAAGCAATTTGTTAAACTAGTAGGCGAAGAAACGCTTTATCAAGCCAGCGCAAACCGATTGACGGGTACGTTGGAGGGCGCCGAGTTTCAGCCGCCGATTATTATGACCAATTCGGACTTTCGGTTCATCGTTGTCGAGCAACTTCAAGAGATCGGCATAGACCCCGGCGCTGTGATTATTGAGCCTTCCAGCAGGAATACCGCGCCAGCAGTTCTCGCCGCTGCGAAGCATGCGGTAACAGAAGATCCCGACGCAATGGTGCTTATCGCGCCCTCGGATCACGTCATGAACGAACCCGCATCTTTCCGCCAAGCGGTTGAAAAGGGTATCAAGGCAGCGCAGGCTGGTAACCTCGTGACCTTTGGTATTCAGCCGACCAAACCTGAAACGGGCTTTGGGTATCTTAAATTGGGCAAGGCGCCTGACGAAAACGGTGCAGCGACGCCATTGGATGCTTTTGTGGAAAAGCCTGACGCAGTTGCGGCACAAAAGATGGTCGATGATGGTAGCTACCTTTGGAATGCAGGCATTTTCCTGTTCCGTGGCAAAGATATCATTGCGGCGTTTGATGCTCATGCGTCTGAACTGGCGGGCTTGGTTGATAAGTCGATTGAGCAGGCGCAAACCGATCTTGGTTTTCTTCGCCTTGCTGACGGGCCATGGAATGCGATTGAGGATATCTCCATCGACTACGCCGTGATGGAAAAGGCTGAGAATTTGTCGGTCGTTCCCTACAGCGGTATGTGGTCAGATTTGGGAAGCTGGACTGCAGTGCATGAGCTTTCTCAGGCAGATGAAGACGGCGTAGCAACGGCAGGAAATGTAACCGCCATCGGGTGCAAAAATGCCCTATTGCGGTCCGAGAATGAAGATCAAGAACTCGTCGGACTGGGTGTTGAAAACTTGATCGCTATAGCCATGCCTGACGCGGTTCTGATTGCTGATATGTCGCGTGGGCAGGACGTCAAGCAAGCTGTGACCGCGCTAAAGGCAAAGGGTGCCAGTCAAGCAGAATTGCTTCCAGTAGATTTCCGGCCTTGGGGGCACTTTGAAACACTTGTGCTTGCTGATCGGTTTCAGGTTAAACGCATCGTCGTAAAGTCGGGCGCTGCATTGAGTTTGCAAAGCCATCACCATCGCGCAGAACATTGGATCGTCGTTCAAGGAACTGCCAAGGTTACCGTCGATGACGAAGTTAAACTGCTAAGCGAAAACCAGTCGGTTTATATTCCGCTCGGCGCGGTTCACCGGATGGAAAATCCGGGAAAAGTCGACATGGTGCTAATTGAGGTGCAAACCGGATCATATCTCGGCGAAGACGACATCATTCGGTATGAGGATGTCTATGCCAGAGGGCAGGGCGCCAAAGGCTGATAGTAAGTAAAGGCGGCGGAGTGATCCGCCGCCGAAAGTCTTAGAGCGCGGATAGATCCTGCGCCATCTGACGGCCATCGCGGCCTTCGGAAAGTTCAAACGATACTTTCTGGTTGTCTGCCAAGCCGGTCATTCCCGAACGCTCGACTGCAGAGATGTGTACGAACACGTCTTTGCCGCCATCGTCAGGTGCAATAAAGCCATAACCTTTAGTGGTGTTGAACCATTTGACTGTTCCAGTGGGCATTTCAGATATCTCCTAATCTGATTATGCCGTCGCAACGTGCAACGACATGGTAAATCCGCTTCTCAGCGTCGCCCGAAAGTGAGTAGTCAAGTACGGTCGTCTGATCTTCGAAGTTCCGAGCGCACAGTACACGAGATTTCAGAAAGTCTTTTAAAAACGACAAATATCCCCCAAAATGCGCGTAAGTAATTAGAAACTGTGTGAGAATTACCATGAAAATTTATGGTTTGAGCACGTGTGACACGTGTCGAAAGGCGAAAAAAGCGTTCCCCGAAGCCGAATTCATCGATGTTCGAAGAGATGAATTGCCCACAATTGTTCTGTCTGAAGCTCTGAAGAAATTCGAATCAGAATTGCTGAACACGCGGTCCAAAACCTGGCGGGAACTACCGGAAGGGCAACGAATTGGTTCATTAGGTGATCTGATTTCGACACATCCATTGCTTATGAAACGGCCGCTTATTGAATGCGACGGCGTCCTTTACCTTGGGTGGACGAAAGGCGTTCAGACATCACTTGGGTTGGAAGCCTAAACGCGTTCAACCGAAATTATGCTGGGGCCAATATGGGTTTTGAACCCTTAAAGGCGCGATCCAGTGAGAGGGGTCCAGCCCCCTTGATGACGAGAACCACTAAGGCAAACACCCAAAACGCCCTTTGATCCAGAATGATCGCATCCGGAAATCTATCGAAGAACGCGCCCAATGTGCCTTCGTGGGCAATTGCCCCATGACCGTAGAGGTCAGTGAGGCTTTGGACGATGATAAAGCCAATCATCCCGATTGCAGAAAAACGGGTGAGAAGCCCGAGAAGTATCAATGCTGGCAAGATGAACTCAGCCCAAGTTCCAGCTACGACGACAAGCCAATGAAACGCTGACAGTTGAGACGTGTCATAGAGCACCGATTCCATAGCTTTCGGAAATATTTGCGCATAGGCACCCACGGAAGGTTGGAAAATTCCCAACAATCCGTCGCCTAGTTTGGTTAGGCCTGACGCCCAGAAGTAGTTAAGTAATGCAGATGCAAACACAAGCCGCGCAAGCGTAGGAACAAGCCAATCTAATTTCCCAAGGCTTTCGGTTAAGTTATTGGCCCAATTGAGAAGTTTGATCATAACTTTATCCCTTCAGTTCTATTTTTGTCAGTGCACAACCGGCGAGTAGCCGTTGCAGGATGCGTCCAAAATCATGGTTTTCTTCAACTGAATGGGCTGAGTCTAATGCCTTCTCCAGCGTTTTTCCTTGAGCGAGAGATCGCAATAGCACCGCATCACCGTGCGAGATTTCTTCAGGCACAGGGTCGAAATCTGTGCGTGTAATCATCACATACTCAGCCTTTGGTGTTGGTTTAGGGGCGTCGGCAACAGAATTGAAACGCCATATTCCCAAAATTGGCCAAGCAGATGTGCAAACTTGAAAGGACGGCGCAAATTTGAACGCCGACGCTAGAAGCGAACTCTCGGCCAGTGTCCCAAGAACGGCTGGGTCAATCGGAATGCTGTCGGCAGCGTGATACGAGCGGCGCATCGCATATTCCATCTCGGCCACATCACCGAGGTATGGAAGCTTTGCCAATCTCGAGTGTGATCTTAAGAAATCAGGAAATTCAGCGCCGAACATCATCATCAGCGGCGATGAGGGCGGATGAGCCGCTTGGTATTCGCGAGCGAGGTTTTTAAAATTATCTTGCCCCAAAAGCTTAAAGATAACTGGAAAACCGTCAGACAGGGCATCCATGAGCGAAGTCGTGACGTTGTTGCGATAGACGTTGAAACGACGGCCGGCAGGGCTACCTTGGGGGTCGACTAGCCCCGCCGGGATTGGGGCTGCTGGGTCACGCAGCGCCTCGTGGAAATGTGTTTGGTCCACGCTCATGCTGTCACCATATCCAGTGCTCTCAGAGCGCAAACCGTTTCGCCGCGCAAGGTTTCCCAATCGGGAACGTCATTGTCCCACTCGATCAGGATGGGCTTCGCACCTGATCTGTCTAGGGTGTAGTCAAGAAGAGACCAGACAGGATCAGCGACCTCACGCCCGTGGCTGTCGATTAGAAGAGGAGCGCCGTCGTCGTCTTGATCTTCATCGTGGCCTCCTAGATGAATTTCACCAACACGCGATAGGGCGAACGCGTCAATATAGGCGTGCGGATCCATTTTCAGGTTTACGGCTGACACAAAGACGTTGTTCACAT
>ERZ1048686.958-NODE-958-length-24617-cov-6.131585_pt1 | contig 24617 bp, 6 predicted proteins | sample MGYA00383099_ERZ1048686 | MGnify/ENA primary metagenome ERZ1048686 (study PRJEB29581, sample SAMEA5548369) | metagenome | biome: marine; feature: coastal; material: water | depth 25 m | study: Short-term variability in the microbial, nano- and picoplankton dynamics... | reverse complement strand
AAGGCTTCTTTTCACATATCGCGCTTTGGCTACAGCCTCTTCGCAGATGTGATTGGGATGACCTTCCTCACGGAGATCTCGTACTCCGTCGAACACCATTCACTTTTGCAAAATCATCTTAAGATTATTAACGTATCCGTCGGCTTAAACGTGCGATCACATAGAGCAAAAAGATGAAAGCACTCTGCGTTAAAACGTGCATCGCTCGACACCACTCAGCCCACTTTACCTGAGAAGACCGGGACACAACGTGTAGTGCACATTACTGTACTTCTCTGACACGCACGCCCGAAGAAAAGACTGATGTTTGATCCGTGACGCCGTCCTTCTTTACTGTCGCAGTCGCCGTGATCCAATCTCCTGCGGAAATTGTATATTCTTGACCGTTAACGATATCAGCATCTATATCAACAAAGCCCTCTGAAGTAACGAGAACCGTAGAAGAATGAACGAGTATCTGTCCTTCAGGAGCTCGGCCAGGCTGCATGTCTTCTGGTTTGTTCTGGAAGTACTGAATCAAGTATGTGTCACCAATTTCCCCATTGAGTCTTCCCGTGACTGTCGTAGTATCGCCGTCAAGAGATGCAGCAAACAACCTTGGAGGTCGGACGGATGGTGCAGCTCCGCCAACAAATTGAATGCCGTAATACGTATTGAGATAAATCTCATTCGAAAGGATTCTGTTGTCTGCAGCTGTGCTCCCTTGGACGATAATGCCGACACTATAGTTGTCAGTGATCTTATTTGGCAGGCGAAGCTCTGCGGGCGTACCACTCTCGTCGTACCCAATAGTCAGACCAGAAGCACCGGAAAGCCAAACTCCTGCTTCACTCTCCTTAATTGTGTTTCCTGAAATAGTTGTGCCCGTTGATTCTTCGAATGCCAAAACGCCATATGGACCATTGTCCTCAATAGTATTCCTGAAAAGATCGAAGTTTTTGGCTCCCATCAAGAAGGCGCCTGCATTGTTATTGGAATGTATATTATTGGCAACCATCTGCGTGCCAGCTAGATCGCCTATGGCCGTCACGCCAAAGTTCGAGCCATAAATTTCTAATGCTCCCAATAAGCCACCAACCGTCGCACCTTTGACGTCGTTAAGATACAGTCCAGTGTCAATGTTGCCGTTGAGTTCATTGCCACGAACATTTGTTCCAGCGAGATCACCGGTCATCGAGAGGCCATACTGCTGACTGAAGTTAATTTGATTATGCTTGCTGGCTTCAAGGCCGCCGACAATTACATTCGTTGCATTATCAATTTCAATGCCATTGAAAATAGCATTTTCAACTCGGTTGCCTTGTATTGTCACGTCATCAACAAAACCTTGCGTGTAACCTTCTGAGTTTGTGACGTCTCCCAAAACCCAGATCCCTGCTTGACCGTTAGGTACAGGCTCTTCGTTACGCGTTAAGCCGATCCAATTATTGCTGAAGGTAATATTTGAAACCGTGTCACCGGTTACAGGTGACACTGCCAACAACCCTGTCAGATCATTTCCACCAATGGTGTTGTTGTCAGCAACATGATTACTGCCGCCCGCAAACCCAATACCGTACCCCTTATTGCCAGCAGCAAGGGCTTCCCCGTTAATTCCAAACGTTGAATTAGAAACTGTCACGCCGTCAGAGGCGAGACCCTCAACATAGACTCCCGAGCCGTCGTTCAATGTCATATTACTATTAGTGACAGTGAAGCCTGTTGCATTATTTGCGTACAAGCCGTGTCCGTCACTCGTCGTGACCGCGGTATCACGAATCGTTGTATTTGCATAATCTCCACCCGCCATGGTGATGCCATTGCCACCACTATTGGTGATGGTGAAGTTTGCGAGCGTTGAGTCCGTCGAAGCACCGGCAAACAAAATGCCATCCTGGGCTGCATTACTAATTGAGCTTCCTGCTGCGGTCATATTGATGTTGCCGACAGTCGAGCCAAATCGCAAGCCTGGCCCACTGCCGCCTGTTCCATCAATCGTAAGTGATTCAAGTGCTTCTACAGCTGAAGCAGATGCAAGATTGAGACTTCGAAGCGGAGCCGTACTACCGATGGCTTTGGCGAGGTTAATACTCGCTGTACTATCCGCATTAATTGTAAGGTCGTGCGTGCCGTCAATAGTGGCGTTGCCACCAAATGCCACACCTCGGTAGTCCGTTCCTGATGCACTAAGAACAGTATCCCCCAAAAGCGTCACTGCGTTTTGATACGACTGCCGTCGTGTCGAAAAATTTCCAGTAAGGCTAACGGAAGTTTCACCCATAAAGTCGCTAATGTTTGTCCAATTACTATTAATAGCAGTCGTTGTGTTGAAAACAATAGCTAAGTCGTTGCTACCACCATTTACGCCATTATTCAGTGACAGCGAGTTACCTTGAAGAGTTGTATAACCATCCAGAGTCACATTTGCGTCATACGACTGGTTGCCTGATGTCCTGATTTCCCCACTGATTAAAACGTCACCCTTACTTGTCAAATCATTGATCCCAGTAAAGTTACCAGCCAGTGATGTTGGCTGACTGGTGAAGTCCAGCACAAGATTCTTCGAGTTGCCAGACACACCTTGTGCCAGATTCAGTGCAAATCCTCCAACCAACGTTGTGTCGCCATCTAATTGAACAGCACCGTTATATGTTTGACTGCCAGATGACGTAATCGTGCCATTGAGTCCGATCGTACCGCCCGTATCGGCATTCACCGTGAGTTCGGCGAGGTTGCTCCACTTTGATCCGTCAATTGCAGTCGTATTGAAATTCAGCACAATATCACTGCTGTCAGCATCTACGTTTCCGTTAAAGGTCGCGTTGACTCCACCTGCTGTGAGATTGGTACTAAGCCCTTGATTGAGCACAATGTCGTCTTCGAACACTTGTTCTTGTGCAAAAATATTCCCATTGAATTCTGTTGTGCCTCCTGCATCAGTTGTCAGGTTGGCAAAGAAAAGATCAGAAGCCGCAGATGCATTGCCCACCGCGCCACCAATCTTCGCGGTGCCACCGGAGTTGATCGTGACATCGTGAGTGCCATTTGTTGTAGCAAGCAACGCACCTGTCACGGTCAGATCACCAGAGCCAGAATTCAGAACAATCGAGTCTGTCACCGACGCCGTGCCGTTGAGCGTCAACGTGCCTGCGTCAGTTGTCACATTTGCACCGAGACTGATGTCCGTTGAGTTGATCGTGAGATCGCCCTCGGTTTCGAGTGTCGCACCAGAACTAATATTTACATTTGGACTGGATTCGATTGAAAGATTGCCACCAAGCGATAGTCCACTGGTAGCATTAAAGTTCACCGAATTCGTAATCGTATTGATCGTGAGAAATTGCAAGCCGTGCTGGAATTTGCCAAATGAACCAACTCCGCCACCCAAATCGACGCTATCTGCTGCCAGAATGGCGACATCGTAATGGTTGCCAGGAGTAGTACCACTACCAAAGTCAGCAATGGAAACCGTTCCGCCAGTAGCCTTAATACCAACGTTCCGTGGTGTGACTAGGCCTCCTGCAGTCAAGGTGCCGCCAATGCTCACATCGCCAGTTGCATTCAACACGACCGAACCTCTTAGCTCAATAGTCGGTTCATAGCTCTGACCTTCGATTGTTGTCACGTCGCCATGCATTTCAACTTTCCGAAGTGGTGATGGTGAAAGGCTATCTTCTGTGATGGCCAAGTTGTTGACATTGGCAATGGTGCCCAATTTCAGTGTGTCAGCAAAACCCGACTCGAGATCAATTTCCAAGAAACTTTTATTCCCCGTGATACCAGTCCGCAGATCTGCTCCACCGAAAAGACCGCCGCTAAGGATGAGGCTTGTACCGAGACTGCCCCCAAGTTCCAAAGGACTAGTGAGAACATCAAGGCTATGCATCTCCTGGTCACCATCTCCAAGCGTGATGCTACTTGTACTATCAAGTGTGACCTTACCAATCAGCGACTCTGTCGCGCCATTACCAAAGCCGGTCTGGTTGCCAACAACAATATCGCCAGCTCCAGCATTAATCGACAGATTGTGGCTGCTACCTGAATCGCTGTAGATGCCTTCAGTACCACCAGTGATTGTGACATTGCCACCAGAGGTCGAAATATTCGTGTCACCAACAAGACGCACGGCATCGTAAATTGCCGTATTACCATTCGTCGTGATATCACCACTGAGGTTTGTCGTTGCGCCAGAGCCGTCGATACGAAGACCCGCATTCGACAGATTCAGATTCGTGACATCAATGGCACCGCCTGTGCCATTGGCGATCAGGCTTAACTGACCACTAGTGGTGCTACTCAGATTTTCTACAGCGATTGTTCCGGTATAGCCCGAACCACCAATGATAATGTTAGGCGACTCCATCTTCGAATACGCGACCTGATTGATGCGTAACCCGTCACTTGTTGTCTTCGTATCTGCGATATTCCCAACAAAAATATTATTTCCTGATGTGACAGGTGTGATCGTGATTTCTTTACTCGAAATGAACTTTCCAGCATTTGCTTGAAAGCTGATATTGTTGGCGATAATGTTGATGGACTTATCACCAGCGTCGAGCTTGGACCCATCAAATACGTTCAGCGTGCCGTTTTCAGGAACCTCGATTGTTGCCGTTTCAGAAACGGTAATGTTGGCAGCATTCGAAGGGTTGCCGCTTTCTCCAAGGTCGAGATCTCCCTGAAGCACCTTAAACGACCCGTTGGAGATCGTAACATCGCCCTCGAGAGTCGTATCAACGGCTCCAGAATTCGTGTCGAGCAAAAACCCACCAAGTTGCATATTCCCGTCAAGAAGAATCTGTGCGCCAGCGGGCACCATGCCACCATTGGTTGTATCAATGTGGGTATCGGCAGTCAGATTAATGTTTCGTATCTTTATCTGAGAACCATTGGATGCGATGTTACCGGCAACAGTTGTGGCAGCTGCATTCTGAACAACCAGCCCCTGCCCGATGACGAGGCTATCGGTTGCTTCATCACCAAGCGTGACATTCCCACTATTATCAAACGTGGCTTGTTGAAGCTTCATCGACGACCCGGTTAACGACGCATCGTAATTGCCGGTTGTGGCATTGAGCGCGTTGAGAGCAACGTCACCTGTAATACTCAGATCTGCCGTGGGTGCCGGAAATGTGGTGTTTCCAATGGTGAGGTCGTAGGTCTCGCCCGCAATTCCATCAAGCTTGATAAAGCCACTTGCTGCATGCAGCGTTGCATCTCCACCAAGTGAGACACCACCGGCAAACTCCTGAGAGCCTGACGTTTCAAACGAACCATTCAGCTCGATTTGACCAACCGATGTAAAGTTTTTGATATTCGCAAGCCCATCAAGCTTTGAAGGCTGCGTAAAGTTGAGTGTCAGATCGTTGCCACCACCCAACACGCCGTTGGTGAATGTGGCTGTCTTCCCTTCAAAACCCGCATCGCCCGTCAGACTGACGTTTTCTGCATAGTTCTGATCGCCATCAACATTCACAGTAGAGCCGACAGTTGTATTACCGTTGATGTTTAAGTCACCCCAACCCTTGATACCCGTGCCACTCAAGCCAACGCCAATGTTCGCATCACCTTGCACCGTCAGTGAACCAAATAAACCACCATGGTAAACAAGCATGCCGATGCCGGTATCAAGAGACCCAACCGTAATACTGCTACCAACAAAGGGGGTAGGATCTGAGATAGGACCCGTCAAAAGAAAACTCGGCTGGCTTCCATCACCGGTGTATCTGACATGACTTAGATTAATGGCGGAGTAATTCGTCTGGATAACTCCATCAACATCTACTGCGGAGGGTGCTGTTGCATTCAAGCCCCTTTCGAACAAAACGACTGAATCAATATCGTTACTGGCAGTGGTAACCGTAAGGTCACCTGTACTCAAAATGTCGACAGGCATCGAGACTGTAACAGCCTCACTCGCACCCGCATTGATCGCCAGATTGAAGTTACCAGCAGCAACATTCAGGTCACCGAGTGTCACCGCACTGGCACCACCAAGAGTGACGGCACCTGTTTGACTGGCATCACCAAGAGTAAGCGTGTGACTCAGACCAATGACTTCACCGCCTGTTCCCAGACTGATTGTACCGGCACCAGCTGTTAACGTTGTGTCGCCAAGCAAACCAACATCACCACCGAAAGACTGATTGCCAGTTGTTGCAATCGTGCCGTTGAGCCCTACGTCACCTGAGACGTTCAGATTTGCAATGTTGGCAACTGAGTAGGCATTGGCATCAAGCGTGGTACTGGTCGCACTGAAGTTGACATTGAATCCACCGCCATCAAGACCGGAAATTGAAACATCATCTCCAGTAAAGGCTGTATCTCCTGCAATGGTGGCCTCGCCACCAAAACTTTGATTACCAGTTGTTGTGACATCACCACCAACCGACACGGTACCACCAACAGTCGTCAGGCTGGCAAGTGGTGTTGTGCCGCCAATTTCACCATCAAAGGTCGTAGCACCGTTGACCGACAAGGCATGCCCACCGTCAACCGTGCCATTCAAAGTGATCTGTAGGCTTGAGACGCAAGACACGATCTCCGACGTCAGGTTCGCATCACCGATCAGCGTTGTGTCTCCCTGAATATCGATGTCTCCCGCACTCAGATTGCCGCTAAGACTAAGGTCACCATCAATGGTCAGGTTCTCGACACCTGAAAGCTGGATTCCATCAAGCTCAATGAAGCTACTTGTTGGCGAAAGTGTCAGGTTATGGCTGTTACCAGTCACACCATCAGCGAACTCCACGGTTGTTGCACCAAGCTCGGTATCACTACCAAGCGTTACATTACCTTCATACTTCTGGAAACCTGTCGTATTAAAGTTGCCACCGAGGTCAACAGCACCCTGCGACGTAAAGTTCCCAATGTCTGAAAAACTATCGAGTGTGGCGCTCTCGGTGAAGTTCAAAGTGAGGTCGTTGGAATTACCGACAACAGGGTTAGAAAAACTGGCGGACTTTCCTTGAATCGTCATTCCGCCGGTCAGCGTGACGTTACCTGTAAAGTTAAGAGATGGCATCGTGTCTGTTTCAAAGCTCAGGTTCTGAGCATAGACGCCACCAGCAAGGTTTGCTTCACCCTTCACATCTGCCGAACCAATGCCCTTAAAGACGAGCTGGTTTTTGCTAACGATGTTGCCAGTCAGCTCAACCGTATTAGGCGTGCTGTTGCCGATATCAAACTCAACAGACTTTGTTGCACTGAGGTCCCCTGTATCAAAGCCAGAAATGGTGATGTCCCCACCATCAGCAGTCCCCCCATGCGTCTGAGTCCAGCGGGTGTCGAAGCGATTTGCGTATGTCGAGTTAAGCATCCTCACATTGTTGAGGGTTATGTCGCCACCAAAAGTTGCTACGCAACCGGCGATATTTGTCTGAGAAACATTTAAAGCTTCAACACCGCCAAAAAATGAACTGCCTTGTCCTTTGAGCGTGAGGCTGCCAGTGTTCAAAAACTTTGTTGGCTCAGTGAGATTCGTGGCCAGATGCATAGCACCGTCAAGCGTGACGTCAAACGCACCATTACCTACCTCAAGGTGTTTCACCTGCAAACCACCAACAAAGATACTGCCCGTCTGCACTGAGTCGCCAAGCGTCAAGGATTTGCTGCCGCTACTTCCACCACCTATGCCACCGGCAAGATTGATTGAGCCATCGCCTGAGAGAAAGGTCGTGTCACCATCGAGCTCTGCCTTACCCTGGAATAACTGATTCCCTGTTGTCTGTATTGTGCCGTTAATCGTTGCGGCTCCGGTTACAGTCAAATTACCAATGTTTGTAAAACTCTGGGCAGCGGCATCGATCTCAATATCCGCAAAGTCAAACTCAACACTATAGTTACCACCGTCGAGACCACCGAGAGTCATGTCTTTTCCAGTGAACGTCACGCTATCAGTCAACGTTGCAGGCCCACCAAGAACCACGTCACCTGTGCTTGTTGCGGATACATTTGCACCGACGGTGATGCCTGTTCCGTTAATGGTAATGCTTGCATCGTCTGCCGCTGCATTAATAACGCCATTGAGATTTATTTGGCCGCCGTGGATATCAATGGAGCCATTGATATCCAGCCCTTGGCTATCAACTGTTATGTCGCCAGTGTTGGTTGTCTTCCCGATCGTAGCACTCGTGAAGCTGTTACCGACAGTCACCTTCTCAAGGCTGACTGCTTCGCCGAAACTCGCACTCTTAGATTCGATGGCAAGCGATCCGTTCCCGTTGACGTACAGATCTGTATCACCTTTGTAGCTAAGTTCCAGCCTATCACCGATGAGATGCACACTCGAATGACCAGTCAAAATATTGTCTTGATCAAAGCCAATCGATTTCGCTGATGAATTACCTGTTGTACTACCCTCAATCGATAGATTGTCGGCAGTCATGGTGACATTGGCCCAGGCAGCGAAACCATACCGATCACTTTTTTGTGATCCCGTGAAGGACGCATTAATCGAAAGATTGTTGGTTGCCGTAAGCGTTGTGTTTGCTTGAAGCGAAACAGCGTTACCCGCAGGAGTCGTTCCAATGATTGTCAAATCAGTGCCAGCACTGAGATTACTACTCTCATTAAGTCTCACACCCTCATAGTTTTTGAACGAGGTGTTTGAATGCGTACTTGTTCCATTTACTACGATTCCATCCGTTGCAATCAACTTAGCATTCGAATCGAAGAAGACACCATCGCCGTCTGCGATGCCATCGATGAGGATAGAAGCTGCATCGAGTTCCGCATTACTCATGTCCACGCCGGTTCCACTGTTCACTCCCTGACCGAAGATCGTTATGTCCCCAGTCAGCGAAGTGATGGATTTCCCAGCTTGAAAGGCGACACCTATAACATCGCTGCCGCTGGCAGACGCACCAGATGCTTTGAATTTGATATCCTCAGTCGCTGCGATATTTCCACCGATCGCCACGGTGCCACTGGACTCAATCTCAACGTTGTTCAACGGAGTAACTGACCCAATATCCCCACCAAAAGAGATCGAGCCGTCTCCACCAAGATAAACAACTAAATCGTGCCCCCCATCAAACGCACCCGTGCCATTGGAAACGGTTACGCTGTTCGTGGCGTCAAGCATCGCATTACCAATCAGCGTCACATCACCCTGAATGTCAATTTCTGATGCACTCAGATTGCCGCTTAGACTGAGGTCACCACCAATTGTCAACTCGTTGACACCTGAAAGATTGATGTTGTCGAGCTCAATAGGCACACTCGTGTTTGTTGGCGAAAGTGTCAGGTCGTAATTACTTCCTGCGACACCCTTTCCGAACTGAACAGTTGTTGCACCAAGTTCGGTATTACTAGTAAGCGTGACGTCGCCTTCGTACTTCTGGAAACCTGTCGTATTAAAGTTGCCACCGAGGTCAACAGCACCCAGTGACGTAAAGTTCCCAATGTCTGAAAAACTATCGAGTGTGGCGCTCTCGGTGAAGTTCAAAGTGAGGTCGTTGGAATTACCGACAACAGGGTTAGAAAAACTGGCGGACTTTCCTTGAATCGTCATTCCGCCGGTCAGCGTGACGTTACCTGTAAAGTTAAGAGATGGCATCGTGTCTGTTTCAAAGCTCAGGTTCTGAGCATAGACGCCACCAGCAAGGTTTGCTTCACCCTTCACATCTGCCGAACCAATGCCCTTAAAGACGAGCTGGTTTTTGCTAACGATGTTGCCAGTCAGCTCAACCGTATTAGGCGTGCTGTTGCCGATATCAAACTCAACAGACTTTGTTGCACTGAGGTCCCCTGTATCAAAGCCAGAAATGGTGATGTCCCCACCATCAGCAGTCCCCCCATGCGTCTGAGTCCAGCGGGTGTCGAAGCGATTTGCGTATGTCGAGTTAAGCATCCTCACATTGTTGAGGGTTATGTCGCCACCAAAAGTTGCTACGCAACCGGCGATATTTGTCTGAGAAACATTTAAAGCTTCAACACCGCCAAAAAATGAACTGCCTTGTCCTTTGAGCGTGAGGCTGCCAGTGTTCAAAAACTTTGTTGGCTCAGTGAGATTCGTGGCCAGATGCATAGCACCGTCAAGCGTGACGTCAAACGCACCATTACCTACCTCAAGGTGTCGTACCTGCAAACCACCAACAAAGATACTGCCCGTCTGCGCTGAGTCGCCAAGCGTCAAGGCTTTGCTGCCGTTATTGACACCACTACTTAGATTGATCTCACCATCACCAGACAGAAGCGTCGTGTCTTGATAAATCTTTATCGCAGGATTTGCAGTAAAGTTACCGGATGTAATGACTTCAGGGGTGTTCAGACCAACCGTACCGATGCCATTAATTGTAAAATCTTTGAGTTCGGGGCTTGAAAGACTAGTACCAGCAGAAGCAACACCAACACCTGCAGGAACGGTGATGTTCCCTGCCGTAATTGTCAGATCATACGATTCGCTTTGGCCCTGGCTCACAATATTGCCGCCCGGATACGTATTGCTCGAACCTTTCTGCACTGAGAATGCACCAGTGCCAACATCGATTTGAGTATCTCCAGCCAAGCTCAGGACGACACCAAACGTCCCTTCACCAAGCAATTCAATGTCACCGCCGGCTGTATACGTTCCGTTAAATTCAATGTCACCAGAACTTGATCCAGCCTGATACGTCTGATTACCAGTAGTGTGCACCGATTGGTAAAACTGACCTCGCTCTGCTTTGTCATCGACGGTGACGCCGACAAGATCGTTAAGCGGTGACTGACTACCAACATCGGCATAAAAATAAATCGCCTCTGAGTGCACATTCAGCGTTCGTGGCGTAGCATTGTCATCTGAATCGACCGTGCCTTGAAACACGACCTCCATGTCACGAGAAACGCCTGTGCTTGTGGTCAGATTCACATCACTCGCCAACACAACAGCAGCATCATAAGTCTGTGAACCCTCGCCAGATACAATGTTTGCATCAAGTGTTAGCTCACCAGACTCAACTAAAACATCCCCACCGCCGGTATCAACACTGTCAGTTGTAATAACAGCGGTATTAATAACTGAGCCAATTGACAGTCCACCACTGAGCACTTGGCCTACTTCAGAGAGAGTGAAATTTGAAGTCTGCGCCGTTCCGCTATCCTGAACGACTAGCTGCGTGATAGTCCCAGTACCACTGGAAACATTTGCACCAGATGAGTCATAGCCTTCAGACGTGATCGCTACACTGACCGCGTCATCACTTGCATCATCGAACGATACCGTGAGCACCGAGCCAGCAAGGCTGACATCGACCGCGAGCAATCGTCGTTGCTCGAGCGGCTCATGCGCAAGTGTCTCTTGCAGTGACACACCAGGAATACCCTGGCAACGAAGCGAACTGGTTTGTCTTCTGCGGCGGCGACTGAATATATTGAAACCGCGGCGTTTCCGATTGGGAATTCGGAACGAATCCAAGAGCGATGCAAGACTACTCAACATGAGTGGCAAACCTTACGGGTTATGAAATATGTACAGATGTTTTCTTTCAGATGACATCGTGCCTAAGGAGAGATGCGCAGATCGTCAGAGCACCTACTTCTTAAAAACAATGGCGGACAAATAATCTACCTGAAAAACAGTTCAGACGACCACCTGGAAAAGTGAAAAATACTGCTCACTTTTTCTGGAAATTTTACGCATGAATACGGTTTCAAGGGGAGTTTCCGCTTTGACCAATTGCTTGCAACCCGTGCGTTTCTCTGATAAGGGCTTCTTCGAAGAATAGTTTGAACGCCGGTTTTTTGCTCGTACCGTTCAGCCGATGCTCGTGCTCAAACAAGAGGTTTTTTTCCCACTCGTAGGACGTCTTTCCATGTCACTGAAAACGTTGAAGACATTTTTTTTCTGGATGACCGTTATCAACTTTTTGTTCTTATTGATAAGTACGGTTGGCGTCGTTGCGCTTACACAAGAAATGAAAGTTTTTCACGGCAAAATGTTTCATGTTTCATCTGACGAACTCAGCCAGATCTACTTTGAGTACCTTGCGTGGTACAAATTGCTGTGGTTGTTTTTAAACCTCGTGCCGTATATCTCGCTACGAGTCATGCTCTCACACAAAGGCAATGCTGAAAGCGGCACGTGATCCATCGCAGACTGTAGCCTAACTTGCCAGCAACTTCCGCAGCACAAACGGCAGAATGCCGCCAGCTTGAAACTGGTCAAGCTCAACCGGTGTATCAATGCGAACCGTACACGGCAGCACGACGGTTGTTCCATCAGTCCGGGTTGCCGTTACTTCAAGCGTGCTTCGTGGCGTGAGATCCTCGAACGGAATATCAAAGGTCTCTTCACCTGTGAGGCCAAGTTCTTGCCAACCCTTCGGAAGCACAAGTGGCAACACGCCCATGCCTACAAGATTTGAACGGTGGATTCGTTCGAAACTTGTCGCAAGCACCGCCCGCACCCCTAGCAGCATTGTGCCCTTGGCCGCCCAGTCACGAGAACTTCCCGTTCCATACTCAGCACCAGCAAGAACAACCAGCGGCGTGCCTCGTTCCCGGTACTGCATCGCAGCGTCATAGACTGCCATCTGTTCGCCTTCAGGCAGCAGACGAGTCACACCACCTTCTGTACCAGGTGCAAGCAGATTACGAATGCGGATATTTGCAAACGTGCCGCGTGTCATGACGCGGTCATTCCCACGACGTGCACCGTAGCTATTGAACTCTTCAGGTGGCACGCCATTTTCGACAAGGTAGCGACCTGCTGGACTATCTTTAGCGATCGCACCGGCAGGTGAAATATGATCAGTGGTCACACTGTCACCAAGTGCAAGTAGCACACGAGCTCCAGTAACACTCACTGGTGGCGTTGCCTCTTGCGTCAGTTCGGCGAGGAACGGTGGTTCCTGGACATACGTGCTATCTCCCTGCCAATCGTAGAGGTCGCCCTTTGATGTTGGCACGGCATTCCATCGTTCATTGGAATCCCAGACATTTCCATATCGATTCTGAAACTGCTCGGGCACGACTGCTGTGGCCACCGTCTCACGCACTTCTTCTTGGGTTGGCCAGATATCTTTCAAGTACACGGGCTGACCATCACTACCCTCACCGAGCGGATCAGTTTCAAGATTAATATCAATTGTTCCAGCTAGAGCGTAAGCCACCACCAGCGGCGGACTCGCAAGCCAGTTCGCCTTCACCAGTGGATTCACGCGGCCCTCAAAGTTTCGATTACCAGAAAGCACTGCTGCAGCAACAAGATCGCCTTCGGTTACTGCTGCCGCGACTGGCTCGGGAAGTGGACCAGAGTTCCCAATACAGGTTGTGCATCCATAGCCAACTGTTTCAAAACCAAGTGAGTCGAGATCGGACGCAAGCCCTGATTTTTCGAGATAGTCTGTGACAACACGAGACCCAGGGGCCAGACTTGTCTTGACCCACGACTTGGTCGACAACCCTTTTTCGACTGCTTTCCGGGCAACCAGACCAGCGGCAACCATGACATTTGGATTACTCGTGTTGGTACAGCTTGTAATCGCTGCAATCACCACAGCACCGTGTCCGATTTCAGCTGAATGTCCGTTATTTGCAACTGTTGCATGAGACGTCATTTCGGCTTCAGGCAGGGCAAAGCCACGATTCGCTGCCGGCGCCTTTAATGCATCTTGAAATGCTTCCTTTACGCTGACCATCGGCACCCTGTCTTGCGGTCGTTTCGGACCAGCAAGACTCGGCACAACTGAACTCATATCAAGTGACAGTCGTTTTGTGAATTCTGGCGTTGACGCCGACTCTGTATGGAAGAGCCCCTGCTCTTTCGTGTAACGCTCGACCAGTTCAACCTGTTCAGCAGTTCTACCGGTAAGCCTCATGTAACTGAGCGTTTCCTGGTCAACAGGAAAGAAGCCCATGGTCGCACCATACTCTGGCGCCATGTTGGCAATCGTGGCACGATCAGCAAGGGTCATACCAGCAAGCCCCTCGCCAAAGAACTCAACAAACTTCCCAACAACACCTTCCTTGCGAAGTGCTTCTGTCACCGTAAGCACAAGATCAGTCGCAGTCGCTCCAGCTGGCAATTTGCCGGTTAACTCAAAACCCACAACCTCTGGCATGAGTAGTGAGAGCGCCTGCCCAAGCATGACGGCTTCGGCTTCAATGCCACCAACACCCCAGCCGACAACGCCAAGACCATTGATCATGGTTGTATGACTGTCTGTCCCAACCAAGGTATCGGGTACAGCAACAGGCATATCACCTCCCGCCGCGTCAGGCCTCAGGAAAACACCACCGGCAAGAAATTCAAGATTGACCTGATGCACAATGCCAATCGCGGGTGGTACCACGCGAAAGTTTTCAAATGCTTGCTGGCCCCAACGTAAAAATGAATACCGTTCCGCATTGCGGCCAAATTCAATATCAATATTTTTTGCAAGCGAATCAGCGCTACCGAAGTAATCGACTTGAACAGAATGATCAATGACAAGATCAACTGGCACCAATGGATTGATCTTGTTCGCATCACCACCAAGTCGTTTCATCGCTGCCCGCATGGCAGCGAGGTCTACAACGCATGGAACACCGGTAAAGTCTTGTAGGACAACTCGGGATGGCTTGAAGGGAACCTCAACAGCTGCTGGCTTTACTGCTTCCCATGTCGCCAGATTACGAACGTCCTGTTCTGTGACTTCATAGTCATCACAGGTTCGCAGCAACGCCTCAAGAATTGTCCGAAGGCAGTACGGCAGACGAGCGGTGTTGGTAACACCAGCATCATCAAGAGACCGCAGGCGATAGAGCGCTGCGGTACCGGAACCAGTATCAAAAGTTGATCGGGCAGAAAACGGATCGATCTGCATAGCAGCCATAGAGACAAATTCTCACTTCTCGAGGAATTCAAAGTGGTGGGAAAATACCGACGTACCACAGTCCAACACCTGTATGATAGCACTCTCTGAGTCGTATTTTGGGACAACCTGAGCAGTATTTTGGGACAACTGATTGAGAATAGAAATTCAATTCGACAGAGCCGAAGAATCCGTGTATAGTTGAGTGTGAAGAGTTTAATCTCTTACCAATACAATTGATTCTTTTCGGCGGCTGTTCCCCCCCCAAAGACCCACACTTCTATAGCCGCTTTTGAGGCCTCGCAGTTTCCCCAATTGCGAGGCCTTTTCATTTAAATACTGCTGCTGCCGCCGCAAAACACGCCTTTTCATTCACGAAACTCGCGCCTTGGCTTAGACTGTCAGCTAGCGAATGAGGCTTGCCACGTACTTCGAGGAACATTTACATGCTGCTTCTGGCCCACATGCCACTTCTGGCTGCTTCCATACGAAGAATGCTCTGGAACATGCCGGCGAGCTATGCAATCGGCGGCACACTTGTGCTGATAACAATTGCAGCCCTTTTTGCAGCTTCACGCTGGTGAGCACTGCGTCGGATTCTTCTGTTGATTCACTGACGATGGGTCATGCGGTAACTACACTGGATACACTTGCGTGAGACTTGCAGGTGTTCCGTCACCGTACTGAGTCTTTGGCTGCACCGTTACCGTATACGAATTACCCAACAACAAACCCTGTGGTAACGAGAGTGTGGTGGCAGTCGTATCGTCTGTATATGAAAGAGTTCCCTGCACAACTGTTACCTCGTAGGTGATCTGAGTGCCTGACCCTCCATACACCTCTTCAGGACGGGACCACACAATGTTCAATCCATTGAGAGACACGGGTGTCGCTGTCAGGTTTTGTGGTGCGGACGTCGGAACTGAAGGAATAGCAGTCACCAATGCCATTCCGAGAATACCCACATTGCTGTTGTTAGGCAACGTAACCGACGTAAGCGTTTTACCTTCTGGAATATCATAGTCGTAGCCATAAACAAAACATTCAATTCCGGTTACATTGCCCATTTGATTGAGTCGTGTGCCGCTTTGAATTGTTGACTCACCCAAAACACTTCCTGGCGTTGGCGGGAAGCTATTACCGTTGTTACACCAGTCAGTAAAAGTTTGAGTCCAGTTGGCTGTTGACCCATCTGAAAAGGTGATTCCAATAGTCTGATCTGCCTGTGTGCCATTGGCACCGGCACCAATCATCAACAGGCTAGCAAAGTTGCCGCTAGGCATTGAGATTGTCTGCCCTTGTGCATGAACAACGTTTTGTGGCCCCTGACTTCCGCCAACCTGACTATTACTGGTTGGCGTTGGGCCCAGTGCAAATGCGGCCCCAGCCCATGTCATAGTCACTTCCTCTGGCGGTGTCCCCCTGCTAATAACAGCCCCTCCTGGGGATGCCATGCCCGCCAAGGCATATGAATCATAGTAGTTTCCATTGCCGTCAAAGCCCTGATGATTGGCTACCTGCCACGGTGGTGTTGATATTCCAAACGTGTTGAATTCATTCGGAATTTCAACCGGCGCATATGCGGAAAGGCTCGCATCAACAATCCTCAGGTCTTTATTGTCCGGCAAAGTGATATTTTCAAGTGTCTTACCATCCGGCAGTGGATAGCTGTAGCCATAAATGTAGTTGACCGTATCGCTTCGACTACCTGTTGAAGTGTTGAGATACATTTGCATCGATACGACAGACTCTCCCTCAAAAACTGTTGGCGTTGAGACGTTGTCGTTATTGCACCAGTCCGTAAATGACTGAACCCAAGTCTCAGTTGTACCGTCAGTAAAATTAAGAACAATTTCTTGATTTTCCTGATTACCGTTCACGCCGGCAGCTGCGAGATTAATTATGTTCCCTTCGCCGTGAGCCTGAATTGTCTGTTGGTTCGCCTTAACTACGTCTGGTTGATTAGGGCTACCAATATTGAAAATCACATCATTCCATAAAAGGTTATAGGCAGATCTCGTGCCGCCTAAATCAGCATCGCCCATGGCCTCCCATGAGTAGGTGTTGCCTGAATCGTCAATCCCGCCTGGCCCGCCACCGTCGATATAACTTATTGATGGAACTGGCGTGTTATCAGTTGAAAAACCAATTGCAAGATTCTCTTCAGGTATCGTATTTCCTGAGCTATCAATAAACAGGGATGCAGCATGACTCGTACCATAGAAATTGGTCGCAGTAATAGTGAAGTAGATTGGAAGGTCACTGGTTGCAAATCCATCAAATGTGCAATCCGTGCCTGCGACCGTCTTGGACTGCATCGTCTCGCCCTGAGAAGCCGTAATGGCATAATGAAGTACTTCAGAGCCTCCATTTGTTTCAGGTGGATCCCACGAGAGTGTCACCTGACCTTCTTCGGAACCTAACACCGCGTTAAGACCATCTGGACTGAAAGGCGCTGAGGGCAGGAATAGTGGTTGATTTGCAGACCGCACCCACATGCCGGACGAAAGGGGGCCCGTGAGTGGCGCAATCCCTTCGGCAATACGAGAACTGCTTGGAAACGTAATCTGGTCCCCGGCCGCGAACTGCCCGCCCGGACTCCAGACCTGCTGAATGAACCCCGGGGTTCCGGTGGGCTCCGGCAACTTGCCTAACGCTTGTTCAATTTCAACAAAAATCTCCGCTGGAAGGCCAGCAATCGAGGATATCGCGGTGAGTAAAAGCTCCTCTGAAACACCACCCCTCGTTCCTCGACTTGACGCCCATAACGACCCATCCGCAGCGTAAGACAACCCCGTCACGCGCCCGTCAAATCGTACCGAACCATCGTGCTTTAAGTGATGACCATTAAATTTCACTCTGAGTACACGATGATGATCAGTGATGGCTACGGAACTCGTGTTAGGATCTGAGTCTGGTAAAATAGCAACGGCCCGCGCCCCGGGACTGACTAATTTGAAATATGTCCCAAGAGTATTCAAGTTGATTCGATGAATTATTGAATGTGTCGATAATTTTGCTGGCAGGTCCCAGAAATGCCCGGCGGGTACTGACTCGAGAGCCCATAATTCACCTGGTGCAGCAGCAAGACCAACAATAGGATGCATGAATGGGCCGACATTCAAAGTGAATACTTCCCACGTTCCAGACGAGTCTGAGACTCCCTGAATTATTCCGTTAGCCAAACCACTACCAAAAACACCTACATAGAGATCACCGTCTGGCGTTGCGATCAGTGTCTCTGGAAGTGGGCCACCCGCAAGATCAAGTGGATCGGTGATTTCATAGGAGCCATTGACAGATGTGATCTGCTGAACGACGCCAGTCGTATGCGCATTTGGAAACAAATGGCCATACCAGGATTGGTGTGACGTATTATTTGCAGTCCAAACATCTCCGTTTTTATCTTCCGCAAGGCCGTAGCTCACCCCCTCAGTGAGGACCGTAGTCTGATGCTCCCAAACACCATCACTCAAGACGTATTGGCGTATCTGTGGAGGCAGATTTGATGGCAAAGTGATCGGCGTAACATCATTGATGATGTTATCTAAAACCGTTGGAACTGTTGAATCTTCATATGAAATCCATACAGACCCGTCTGAGGCTGCAAGCATTGCCGTCGGATTCATGGTGAAAGAAGCAATGGCGGCAAATGCCGTTGTGGCGGCATAGTCAATTACTTGTCTATGACCGGAACCAGATTCATTGCTCGCCGACACTTCAAAAGTAAAGTCATCGTACGGATTCACTTGGCTAGCAGTGAATGACGTCTGAGCTGTAACTGTAACTTTTTTTGTAGGTTTCGATTTTGGATCGAGCGGCGTTGTCTTCATCGTAACCGTATAGCTCGAGGGATCACCGCGCGACGGAGCATCCCACGTCACAGTGATTTCCTTGGCATTTGTGGGCGCTGCCACGAGATCCTGCACAGCACCGGGCACTTCCTCAGATACCCCCAGCAGTTCACTTCCATCATCCCAACCAATCATCTCGAAGGCTTGCTGCGCTGAACTCTCTGTACCTGCTTTGGGTGTCCATCGAAGTGAATCACCCTGCTGAATCAGACGATTCTTCAAAAGTCGCAGAAGTTCACGAGGATTACTACTGGTTGGTTTTGTTGAGACATCAACCCAGGTATTCGTTGCTGTATCCAACTTCTCAACAACTGAACCTGCCGGAACACGTGAGATCACAAAGCTTTTGACATCATGCCCTACCACTTGCGACTTGCTCATCACCACAGGTTGAGGACCATGCATCGATGGGTCCATATATAAATTTGTTGCTCGCTCAAGCAGTGGACGAGAAACATCACCTGCTAGCGCAAGGCGTGGCTCAAGTTTCTCAAGCGCTGTCACAGGAGAACCAGCTAACGAACGACGGCGACCATGTGATGCACGACGAAAGAGATTCTGAAAAAGACTTCTCATGAAAACCTGAACACCCCTGGTAGCGGAAAGAACGGTTGCGTTATGCAACTGATCAGAGAGACCTCGTGTCCTCTCATAATCCACTTGAAAATACCTCACGGCTGCGACCAACGCCAGTTTTCGGCTCAGGGCGGGTCAAACAACGAATCTGTCTTTAAAACCCAGAAAAAGCCGGCATGAAACTGAAAAACCCAGCTGCCGGGTTACGGGCTATCAGCAAACTGTTTCTGCTTGTTCTGAAGAATCAAGTGAAACTCTGCCAAACGCTCGGCAACATGCGGAAATGAAACACAGTTTTTCTTTTCTTACTTGCCGCATCTCTCCGAAACATGCTCTGGAATATGCCTGCGAGTTACGCCATTGGTGGCACCGTGCTCATCATCACTATTGTAGGGCTCTGGTGTAGGGCTCTGGGCAGCCTCACGCTGGTAAGCCACACGACCTACGCCACTCAACCTAGATGGGTATTCCGTCTCCAACGGTGAACCAGCAGATTGTGTTCTACATCTCCTGTAGAATTTGACATAGAACGGGAGAACGTTCACCCGAAGCACCGAGTTATTATCTGTTGCAACTTAACGTTAATTGCACAGAAGCAGCAGTTCCTTTTCAGTCCAAGTGGGACGATGACCCTCCATTAATATGAAGTGACGTTGCCTCCAAGAGGCCCACAATGACCGAGCGACGACAGCAAGACCGCGAGGAAAGCGTGATAATCCATCTCAGTCGTGAAACGTGTTATTGCCGTTCGCCTCTGCAATTCGAACCGCCTCACGAAACTTCACCGCGTACTCTTCAAGAATTAAACCGAGACACTTTCTTAAAACTTCATACAAATATCAACCAAGGCTTCGAGTGATATGAATACCCGCATACGTCTCTCATTTTTGTTGTGCCTCGCCACCTGCTGTTCGACAGCTTGGGCTCAGGATTCTTCATCTTCTTCAACTGACTACGAGATAGCATCCAATATCTTGTACCGAAGTGGCAGCAACCTGACTGACTACATGAAAACGCAGTGTCGACTTGATCTCTATTACCCCACACAAACCAAGAATTTTACCACGGTCGTCTGGTTTCATGGAGGCGGCCTGAAGGCAGGAAAACGAGTCATTCCCAAAGCTTTGCAAGAACAGGGAATTGCCATCGTCGCAGCCAGCTACCGCTTGCACCCTCAGGTCAAGGCTCCGGCGTACATCGAAGATGCTGCTGCAGCCGTTGCCTGGACCTTTGAAAATATTGCTTCGTTCGGTGGCTCACCTCAACGTATCTTCATCAGTGGTCATTCTGCCGGTGGATATCTCACCAGCATGATCGGCCTCGACAAGCGGTGGCTGCACGTCCACCAACTCGATGCAAATCACATTGCCGGACTTATCCCCTTTAGCGGCCATGCAATTACTCATTTCACAATTCGCAAAGAGCGGGGCATTGATGACAAACAACCAATCATAGATGAGATGGCACCGCTTTATCACGTGCGAGACGACGCTCCACCCATGCTGCTGATAACCGGCGACCGAGACCTAGAAATGCTAGGCAGATATGAGGAAAACGCGTACCTCTGGCGGATGATGCAGGTCGTTGGGCACCCTGACACAGAATTGCGCGAACTAGATGGCTTCAATCACGGGCAAATGGCAGCACCAGCTCACAAGTTGCTTCTTCAATTTCTGGATCGCACCAAAGACAAACCACAATAGTGCTGTTTGTGACGCAAGCAACACTATTGTGTTTGTGGATGTATCCTACCGACAGCCTGCTCCTGTTTTCTAGCAAGAAAAGTTCGGAATTCTGCTAAGCGCTCGGCAACATGCGGAAACGAAACAAGGTTTTTCTTTTCCTCAGGATCGTTATTGAGATTGTAAAGTTCCTCACCATCTGGCCACTTGCTGTATCGCCAGTTCTGATTACGGACGGCATACCCTAACTTTGGTCCTCGAGTCACAACAGAGTAGGCAACCTTTTTTTTGCCACGACGTTCCGAGTGATTGAGGAGTGGCCGAAGCGACACACCCTGCAACCCGCTTGGTGGATCAAGGCCTGCCAGATCAACAAGCGTCGGGTAGATGTCAACCAATTCGACCATTGCTTCAGATTCAGTCCCACCTTTTGTGAAGCCTGGCACACGAACAAGGAACGGTACGCGAGTACCAATATCAAAGAGTGTCACCTTGCCCCACAAGAAATGCTCACCAAGGTGATACCCATGGTCAGACGTAAAAATGACAATCGTGTCTTCCCAGTGCCCAGTTGCCTTCAGTGCATCAAACACAATCGAAAGCTGGGCATCAAGAAACGAAATACACGCATGATACGCCTGCATGTATTCACGCCGCAGAGCTGGATCTTCTTTCCCCAACTCAAACCCAAATGCTTCATACCGCTTTGAGATCGCTGTCTTAGGCAGAGCATCCCAGAGTTTTGCCGGATACGAGAGCAGCGGGATTTCTTCTGACGGATACAGTTCAAAATATTTATCGGGTGCAAGAAATGGCACGTGTGGCTTTTGAATACCGCAGGCAATAAAAAATGGTTTCTCATCATGCGAATGATTACTGAGCCATGATGCGACCTGCCTCGCGTTCTTCCCATCCTTATGCTGTTCATCAAGCAGCCCACTACGACCATGGCCAGGTGGCGTCTGGGCATTCAACTTGGCTGACACCTGCTTTTGTAGAGTCTTCCATTGCTTTCTATTTTTACCGTCATCAACAGACCCGTACTCTTTTTCAAAAGCCTCTCGGGCAGCACGCACAACTGGCAGTTCATCATTGTCAAAACGAACATGTTCATTCCACGCAACATCACCCAATTCCTGTCGGGTTGAATGAAACACCTTGCCAGTACTTGCTGTCCAATATCCATGCTCTTTGAAAAACTGCGGCATGGTTATCGCATCTGGACACGCATCGCGAAGATCTGTCGTGTTATTGAGCACGCCCGTTGCCTGCGGATACCGACCCGTTAAGAACGAAGCCCGCGAAGGCGCACACACTGGATACTGACAATACGCATTGCGAAAGGTCATTGACTCTGCTGCCAGAGAAGAGAGCGTAGGAGTCTGAATGGCATCGTACCCCGACGGGGAGACGTGCGTATTCAAATCGTCACACACAACAAAAAGAATATTGGGTTTTTTGTGACCTGCTTGCCCCCTCCCTGCCGGCCTCTCCCCACTTGATTTACTGCCCACATCCTTTAACGGCTCGCTGTTGTCATTTGTCATATTTGTATACGGACGATGTACAGGACGTGGCACGTAGTTCCCCTGACCACGTTCCCAACGGAAGGTGTCACCCTCTACAACCAAACTTTTCCGAGCATTGAGATCTTCAATCGGCTTTGCAAACACCTCAGGGGCAACACGACGCAACTCCTCTTTTTTTGACTCAAGCCCTGGGTCACTAGCCAGGTTCTCCCATTCATTGGGGTCAGTCTTTAGGTCGTAGAGTTCTTCTCCATCGTCACCATATCGAATGTATCGCCAGTCACGATTCATCACGGCATATTCACCGGGGTTCATGTGTGGCAAAAAGACATCACGATCATGTGCTGTCGCAGGATCAGCAAGCGTGGCAGCAAGTGATATACCCTCCAGATGCTGCTCTGGTTTCGGCAGCCCACAGAGATCAACAAGCGTTGGATACATATCGATCAGACTGACCGTTCCATCTGATTCAGCACCCTTGGCAACACCCGGCCCAGCCCACAGAAACGGTACGTTGCTTGTCCGCTCCCATAGCGTGTGCTTGCCCCAATCACCTTTTTCCCCAAGGTGATAGCCATGATCACTCCACATGACAACGATGGTGTTCTCGGCATACGGGCTTGCTTCCAGTGCATCAAGCACACGCCCCAACATGGCATCGGCATAGCTGATGCAAGCGAGATAACCATGGATGGCATCTTTCATGGCACCAAGTTCTTCAAGCCTTTTTGGAATACGCGACCGTGCTGTCTTTATTTTTTTGATTTTTGGCGGCAGGTCATCAAGGTCATCTGCCTTGACAGGCGGCAGTTTGATTGCATCGCGATCATACAGATCAAAAAACTCCTGCGGGCAGTAATTTGGATAGTGCGGTGCATACAACCCAACGCCAAGAAAGAAGGGCTGATCGTGTTGCTCTTTGAGCTTTTCCACTGCCCACGTGACACGCGCTGTATCAGCCATTGATTGCTCGCGACCTTTCGGAACAGCCCCCCATTCAAGAAACAGACCGCCAGAAATCTCATTTCCCCGGTTGTAGATACTGTTCGGAAAGGGCTGCGGGATAGGCGTGTCTTCTGCCCATGAATCGAGCGACCAACCTGCCTGCCGCTGCCACTCATTCCGAAAGAAAAAATCAGTCCAGCCGCGAGCATCAATTGCACCAGCGACATGGTGATACAACTTGCCTGCACCGAAGGTTTGGTAGCCAGCTTTGGCAAAACTCAACTGCAAGGGCTCGATCTCAGGGTGATCTACAAAGTAGCAAGGGTTCCGATAGCAGCCTGTTGTTGATGCAAACTGCCCAGAAAAAATTGCAGCACGACTTGGTGCACAGAACACCCCTGCCGTATGGGCATTGGTGAAGTTCACCCCTCGTGCGGCCAGTCGATTGAGATTCGGCGTGATCGCCTGAGGAACAGAATCAAGGCAGCCGATCCAGTCGTTCATGTCATCAACGGCAAGAAAGAGCACGTTCGGTTTCTCGGCAGCCAAACCGATAGCACAGAACAGGGCACAGCCAACACTCACAATGAGTCGATAGAGCATCGTATTACTTTCCCCCTCTGAAACTGTCTTTAAAAAATTGGTCTGTTTTCTCAACCATCTGATCAAACCAGACTTGTTTTCCAATGAAGCCATGCGGTGCGTCCTTGATAACAGTCAGTCCCGATGAAATGCCGTGTTGGTTCATTTGTCTTCGAAATATATCAGCATGGGTACTGGCATCATCATGCTCCCCAGCAATAAACCAGCACGGCGGGTCCCCTGCATCGAGATGGGTCAGTGGAGAAGCGGCCTTATACACCGCCGGACGCTCCTGCTGTGTCCCACCAAGAAACTGTTGCCAGATCATACCTTTTGGTTCGGCGGCTGAAACCTCTCGAGTGCGTGCTGAAAGAAAATCTGTCTGTGCACCCATCGGAATAGCAGCCTGAATCACGCTGCTCGAGCCGAGGCTGCCACCATTCCCCTCAAGGTCTGCAACACCACCCGAGGTCGCCAACAACGCGGTGAGATGTCCGCCCGCAGAGAGACCGATCGCACCAATGTGGTCTGCATCAATACCGTATTCATCAGCATGGGCTCGCAGAAACCGAACCGCTGCCTTGCAGTCGTGAATCTGTGCTGGAAATTTCGCCTCGCCACTGAGTCGATACGAAATTGTTGCTGCAACATATCCTCGACTGGCCAACGCCTGGGCCATCGCCCCATGGCTTT
>ERZ1048686.947-NODE-947-length-24838-cov-8.622524_pt1 | contig 24838 bp, 24 predicted proteins | sample MGYA00383099_ERZ1048686 | MGnify/ENA primary metagenome ERZ1048686 (study PRJEB29581, sample SAMEA5548369) | metagenome | biome: marine; feature: coastal; material: water | depth 25 m | study: Short-term variability in the microbial, nano- and picoplankton... | reverse complement strand
TCGTTTGCTCTTTTTTATCTAATCTATTTTGAATTGCATCAATCACTTCCTTTGAAACTTGTAGCTTAGTTTTATCATTTACTTGGATTGTTTTAATCGCTGGTAGAGTTGCATTATCAACAGCTCTTGAGTTTAACTTTAAATATTTAAAGTTTTGTTTTGTGTTTATTGCTTTGTACCAAGTTTCTAAAGATGGTGTCGCAGATCCCATAATAATTGGAATGTTTAAATTTTTTGCTCTCATCATTGCAACATCTCTTGCGTGGTATCGTAACCCTTCACTTTGTTTAAAAGAAGGATCATGTTCTTCATCAATAATAATGATTTTTAGATTAGGCATGGGTGTAAAAATGCCTAATCTTGTCCCAATGACAATATCTGCATTACCTATTTTTGCTTCTCTCCAGTTATCTAATCGCTCTATATCTGATAAGTAACTGTGAAGAACCACAATTTTTTTATCAAAAAAACGATTTTGAAATCGTTCCTCCAGCTGAGGTGTTAGATTAATTTCTGGGACTAAAACTAACGCCTGGCTTTGAGAATTCACTAAAAACTCTGTTATCAAGTTCATATAAATTTCTGTCTTACCGCTTGCTGTTACTCCATGAATTAACCAAGGCTTATATGATTTTGTTTTTTTGATTTCATCAATCACTTTTTTTTGTTCTTTATTCAAAACTGGCTGATCTTTTTTAGATCTACTTGTTTCTTGGATGAATACTTCTAAGGATATCAATCCCATACTTTCAAGTTTGTCGACACACTCAGATCCATTTGAGACAAGTTTATTTAAATCCTTTTGTCTTAAGTCTTTTTTCAAAATTGCGTGGGCTACTTTTTTCAAACGAAGCTGTCTAGAAGGTAAATTGTCAATTACTTCATGTGTGAGGCTTGCATCTGCTTTGAATATTAGTTCTTTCTTTTTTGAGGTTAATGAATTTTTTTTTAATCTGCTTGGTACAACAGACATTATGGTTTGACCAATAGGATGGTGATAATAATCAGATACAAAATACAAAAGTTTAAGCATGGATTTATCAAAAACAATTTCAGTTTCTGTGCTGATAATGAATTTTAATTTATCGATTGGAACCATCGACTCAATAGATGTTTCACAACAAATCCCTATCAGATTTCTTTTACCAAAGGGGACTCTTACATATTGACCAATTTTAATATTTGCATCATTAGAGATATAGTCAAAGAACTTATTGACAGGGACATCTAAAGCAACTTTTAATATTTTTTGGTCTTTACTCAATTTTTGAAAGTTCCTCAATCACACAACAACATTAGATAGGGTAAAATGTTTTTTTATATTTAATATTGTAACCTTGTGAAAGATTATCTAACCAATTTACTTGATAATGCGCTTAAAAATTTAATTGAAGATTTTGATAAAGATATTATTCAAGTTAGTAGGCCAAAACAAATTCAACATGGTGATTTCTCCACTAATGTCAGCCTTCCATTGGCAAAGATTCTAAAAAAGCCACCCCTTGAAATAGCTAATGAAATAATTAAACACATTCCTGTTTCTTTATTAATAGAAAAAGTTGAAATAGCTGGGGCTGGTTATATTAATTTTTTCTTAAGTTCAGAAGCACGCGTTAAATTAATCAATAAAATTTTGATGGAAAAGGAAGATTTTGGTAAGTCTTCTTTTGGAAAAAAACAAAAAATACAGGTGGAATTTGTATCTGCTAATCCCACGGGGCCCCTTCATGTTGGTCACGGCCGAGGTGCAGCTATTGGGGACTCTATCGCGCGACTTTTAGATGCTACGGGCTGGGAAGTAACGAAAGAGTTTTATTACAATGATGCCGGGGCACAAATTAATTCTTTAGCTTTGTCTGTCCAAGCAAGAGCAAAAAAAATAAATCCAGGTGATAAAGATTTTCCTAAAGATGGTTATCAAGGTGAATATATCGCAGAAATTGCAAATGAAATGGACGGGTTTAGGGGCTATATCGAAGAAAATATGGACATAATTGAAGAGATCAAGAATCTTACGATACTAAGTTCTGATGAAGTAAAAAAAGATAACAGGCCTCTTCATATTGAAGACCTAAATTTAACAGCAGAATACAGTGTAAAATTTCTAAGACGAGAACAAGATTCTGACCTTCGAGCTTTCAATGTAAATTTTGATGTTTTTAGTCTCGAATCTTCTTTATATAAAAACGGCAAAGTCGATGAAATTGTTAAAATATTAATTAAAAATGGTCACACATATGAAAAAGATGGTGCTCTATGGCTTAAAACAACCTCGTTTGGTGATGATAAAGATAGAGTAATGAGGAAAACTGATGGTGAGTATACATATTTTGTACCTGACATTGCTTACCACCTCGATAAATGGGAGAGAGGGTTTAAAAGGGTCATTAACGAACAAGGCTCAGACCATCACAGCACAATCAATCGAGTAAGAGGCGGATTGCAGGCACTAGATAATGGCATTCCACTTAAATGGCCTGAGTATGTTCTGCATCAAATGATCACTGTAATGAAAAATAAAAAAGAAGTTAAGATTTCAAAAAGAGCTGGGAGCTATGTCACTTTAAGAGACCTTATAGATGAGGTTGGCTGTGATGCAACTAGGTACTTCTTAACTGCAAGAAGACCAGATTCGCAACTTATTTTTGATATTGACCTTGCCAAAACTAAAAATAATGAAAATCCAGTTTATTACATTCAATATGCTCATGCCAGAATCTCAGGGGTACTTAAACAATGGGGAGGGAGTACAGAAAGTCTTAATGTTAAAAATGGAGATAGCATAAAAAATTTAAATGAGCTAAGGCTTATAAAAAGCATTAGTGAATTTCCAGAAGTAGTTGTTCAGGCTGCTGAAGAACTAGCTCCTCATCAAATTGCAAACTATCTTAAAGATTGCGCTGCGGAATTCCATAGCTACTATAATGATACAAAATTTCTTATTGATGATAAAAATATTATGGAAAACAGACTCGCCCTTATTCGTGCGACACAATTTATATTGAGCAATGGATTAAAGTTGCTTGGAATTAGTGCACCTAATAAAATGTAAAGAGGAAAGACAATGATTGATAACAAAGAAACTAGTGAACAAAAAAAATTTAAGGGGACACCCTTTGCAAATGGCTTATTTTTTGGCGTCTTTCTTGGCATAGTCGTCGCTATTATAATTACCCTTTTGGTAACAAGTGGAAAAAGTCCTTTTATATCAAAAAAAACTGAAGGATCTTGCATTGAAGTTAACTCAGCCTTAGGTGATGAGGATGTAATTAATATTGACGAAGATACGAATATAGAAACTTATGCAGATTCTTATGGAGAAGCTCAAGAAGTCATACCAAATAATGATAGAGACATTCTTTACTATATTCAAGTTGGGGCATTTTCAGAAAAGAGAGCCGCCATCAATTTAAAAGCTCGTTTAGCCCTTATGGGTTACGAATCTGTTGTAATGACAGCTGAGATTGGGGTAAATACTTTTCATAGAGTAAGTGTTGGTCCCTATAAAAATTATGATGATGCGAAAGACAACCGTGAAAAGCTCTTTCTTGAGGGATTTAAAGCGAACTTAATTAAGTTAACTACACCTAAAGATTATTAGATAAAGGATTAAAACCATGAAGAAATATATTTTATTGCTGACATTATTATTATCAAGCATCGCTTTTGCTGTTGAACCAAAATTTAATGATAATTTTAAACAAACTAAAAACGAAATTGAAACTTCCTCTCAAGGGAAAATTGAAGTAATCGAATTATTTTGGTATGGCTGTATTCATTGTTATACCATGGACCCTTACCTAGATAAATGGGCAGATGCGCTTCCTGATGACGTTGTATTTAAAAGAGTACCTGCTATTCCCAGAAAAAGTTGGGTTCCAGGGGCAAAAGCTTTCTACGCATTAGAAACGCTTGGTTTAGAAAAAGAATTACATGAAAAATTATTTGATGCTATTCATAAAGAGAAAGACCTTGATCCCAATAATGAAAAAGCGCTAATCGACTGGGTTACTTTAAATGGAAAGCTTGGTAAAAAAGAGGTTAAATCTGCCTTTAATAGCTTTTCGATTGATACGAAACTAAAAAAATCTTACAAGATTTTTAAAGAGGCTGGGGCTACGGGCGTACCAACAATTATTATTGATGGAAACTATATGACTTCAAGCACAATGGCTGGGGGTGAACAGAATGCTATTGATATTACAAATTATATAATTGAAAACATTAGAAACGATAAAAAAAAATCTAACTAACTTTTTTTTTAATATTTATTGCTCGCGAAAGATTATTATTTAATTTAAAATATGACCTTTAATAAGGCTAATTGATGCATCAACACCGCACACCTGAAAATATTAGTGACCACATCGCTTTAATTATCACAAAAACTCTTCGTTTTTTCGCCGACACATTTTTCGCAAAGCGCTATGGGCATAGAGCAGTTGTTTTAGAGACTGTTGCTGCTGTTCCAGGAATGGTTGGTGGGATGTGGATTCATTTAACTTGTTTAAGAAAAATGCAAAGTGATCGAGGTTGGATAAAGATCCTTCTTGATGAAGCGGAAAATGAACGAATGCATCTCATGACTTTTATCGAGATTGCCCAACCGAAGTGGTATGAAAGAATGATTATTCTTGCTGCTCAAGCAATCTTTTGGAATTTTTACTTTTTATTGTATGTTTTTTTTCCAAGAACTGCCCACAGGCTAGTTGGCTATTTTGAGGATGAAGCTGTAATTAGTTATACCTCTTACTATGAGCAAGTTTCTTCAGACCTAACTTTAAATGTAGACGCACCCCAAATCGCAAAAGATTATTGGAATTTACCAAACGATGCTAAGTTACTTGATGTTATTAAAGTGGTTCGTGCTGATGAGCAAAAACACGCAGATGTTAATCATGGTCGTGCAGATTCTTTAGATAAACCTGACAGATTGGCAGCAATAAAAAAAGAGCCAAACTTTACTAAGGTAAATCCCGTAAACATTCAGTCATACACAGATGCGAATTATCATATTTACGATAAGCCACTATTTGTTATAAATATCGGAGTCGAAAGCTCAGGTCTTAATAAGCTTTATGAAAAATATGGGGTAAATGAGGCTGCGGTTTTAACAGCCTATAACCCGATGAGCCAAGAGACAAACGTTAACGACAATAAAAAAAATAATAAACAATTAGAGATAATTTTAAAAGACCAAAAGTTATCTTACATTCGTGCTGAAGGTATCTGTCCTAATAATAAATGGCCTGGGGAAGAAAGTTTTCTTGTTCTTGGATTGACATTAAATGCTGCTAAAGATCTGGGTACAAAATTCAAACAAAATGCAATTGTTTGGTCAAATCATTCAACTATTTCTCAATTAATTTTATTAAGATAATTTATGGATTTTCGTAAAACTATTTTAAATTTTTTTACACTCCTTAATACGATTTATTTAGGGCTTGTGATTTACATTGAATTTTTCATGGAGAATTTAACAAAGGATCCGTATGAAATTTATTATGATTTATGGATATATGTTTTTGTTGGTTATTGTGCAATTTTAATTTTTAATTTTGCAATGTTTGGTCAGATAACTTTGTGGAACTTAAAATCAAAAAAGTAAGTCTGATTTTTTTTATACGTAATGAAAATAATAATGATTCGCAATAACGAAGTAAATTTTAAATACTCATATAATCTTATTTATGAATATTTTTATCACTTATTTAATACATATATCTATAGCATTAACACTTTTGCTCTCATACTGCTTATTGCTAATTTTAGCGATTTAAGCCATAAATTTTATTAGCAATGTCAAAAATAAACTCCACTTTCTCTGAGGAAGATGTCTCTCGTATTATAGAAATGGCTTGGGAAGATCGAACACCATTTGAAGCTATTTTAAAAAATTACGGGCTAGATGAGCCTAAATTAATGCGGCTCATGCAAGCTAACTTAAAAAAATCTTCATATAAACTTTGGAGGAAAAGAGTAAAAGAAAAGTCTATTAAACATTTGAAATTACGTTCATCAGATATCACCAGAGCTTATTGTCCTACACAATATAAATTAACCCGTAAATGATTATCCTAGAAAGAGGCTTCACAAGCTAAGGGAGGAGTAAGCTTATGAAGCCAGGTAAGCAATAAGAAATAGCCTACTTATATAATAGAGAGGTTGATTTTAATAAAATTCAATTTATTTATCTTGATCTCTTAAATCTAAATCAATACCCTTCACTCTATTTAAGAACTCTTTGCTATATTTAATTTTTGGTTCTTTCGTTTCTTTCTTTGTTGGCTTTATTTTTTTACTAATTATTGGCTGACTATCATTCGGTGACATAGCTATATGAAAAATAGACATTAAAACAACGATGATAGATATTATTAGAATTGCAACAATAAATTCTGAAAGATATAAATCTGTTAAATATTCAAATACTTCATACATAGCTTAATTGCCTGTTATTTACCTTTATTATAATGTGCTAACATGCATTTACATTCACTATTTATAAGGATTTGTTATGTTAAAAAATATTATCATCTTAGTTGTTATTATTATAGGTGGGTATATGGTTTATACAAACTATATGCAAAATGAAGAAATTGCTGCCCTTGATGGAGTTGTAAATGAAGAACATCCTGGAGAATTAAATCCTGATGACGTTGTTAGTGATTAATATTATCTTCATTATTTTAAATTTTTTAGGAATCTAAAATGTTAAAAAAAATTATCTTATTGATTATTATTGGTGCAATCGGTTGGTATGTTTACAATGATTATATGAAATCAGATTTTGATCAAGCAATTGATGCAACAGAGGATGCTGTTGAAGATATGTAAATAGATTGATTCTTAGAAAAGGGCCTTTGCGGCCCTTTTTTTATATCTTCTTTACCAAGTCTTCTACAACTTTTTTTGCATCTCCAAACAACATCATTGTCTTGTCGGAATAAAAAAGCTCGTTATCTAGACCTGCATAACCTGGTGACATTGATCTTTTATTGACAATAATCATTTTTGCTTTATCTGCCTCTAAAATTGGCATTCCATAGATAGCACTCCCAGGTGTTTTTGCTGCTGGATTAACGACATCATTTGCCCCAATAACAAGAACTAAATCAGTTTGACTAAATTCACTATTAATATCTTCCATTTCAACGACCTGCTCATAAGGTACATCTGCCTCAGCTAATAAAACATTCATATGCCCCGGCATTCTTCCTGCCACAGGATGAATCGCATATCTCACCGATACTCCTTTTTCAATTAACTTTTCTGTGAGCTCTTGAAGAGCGTGTTGAGCTCTAGCAACAGCCAGACCATACCCCGGAATTATGATGATCGAGTCAGCATTTGACATTAAAAATGAAACATCATCTGCTGAACCAGACTTGACGTTCCTTTCTTTTTCATCGGTTTGAAGTGAACTTTGTTCGCCCCCAAAGCCACCCAACATTACTGATATGATTGAGCGATTCATTGCTTTACACATAATATATGAGAGGATTGCACCAGAAGAGCCGACACAAGCACCTGCAATAATAAGCACTGAATTATTTAAGGTAAAACCTATTCCGGCGGCTGCCCAACCAGAATAACTATTAAGCATTGAAACCACCACCGGCATATCAGCACCTCCAATTGGAATTATCAGCGTTACACCTAAAACTAAAGCAATTGATAGCATGATGAAGAATGCTGTTAAGGATTCTGTTTGAAAAAATATCACCCCTGCAATAATCATAATAATAGCTAATACTAGATTGAGTAAATGTTGGCCATTAAAAATGGAGGGATTTGCCCCAAACTTTCCAGATAACTTTCCAAAAGCAATAACGGATGCCGAAAATGTAATTGCGCCAATGAAGGCACCAATGAATAATTCAAACCTTTGGACTACAGTATGCATTTCTGAAACATTGAGAACTGCGGCTGTTGCAATTAACACTGCCGCCAAACCCACAAATGAATGCATAAGTGCAACTAGTTCCGGCATCTTGGTCATCTCTACTTTTTTTGCTACGTAAATACCAATAAATGCTCCAGATAGTAAAGGGATTGCTATTAATAAAGAAATTAGATTAGCACCAATCAGTAAAGTAGTAATAATTGCAATGCCCATTCCCACCATACCAAATATGTTTCCTAATCTTGAAGAGGTTGGAGACGACAGCCCCCTCAAAGCCAATATAAAAAATATTGCAGCAATTAAATAGCTAATCATCGCAAATGCTTCATTTCCCATTTTTAGCCTCCACTTTTTTCTCTTTTTTCTTAAACATCTCTAACATCCTTTGGGTAACAAAAAATCCCCCAAAAATGTTTATAGCTGCAAAAAATATAGCAAATGCTCCTAAAATACTGCTAAATGTTATTATCTCTCCGTTAATTTCAACAACTTGCAATATCGCGCCTACGATGACTATGCCAGAAATGGCATTTGTCACAGACATGAGAGGCGTATGAAGTGCTGAAGTTACGTTCCAGACAACGTGATATCCAACAAATATTGCTAGAACGAATATAGTTATATTTTGAACTGTTAATAAATCCGTCATCTTTATCCCTTTTTATTATTTTTCGATATTAATGTTTCTGTCACCAATTCATCTTTGTCATTTATAAACAATTGCCCGGATTCATTGATTAGTAATTTTGTAAATTCTAAGATATTTCTAGAATATAGCGCAGAAGCATCTGTACTTAACATGCTTGGTAAATTATTAAAACCGATTATGGTTACGTTTTCTAGCTGATTAACTTTATTATTCTGAGTAAGTGGGCAATTTCCTGACCCGTCAGAACCACTACCTGCTGCCATATCAACTATCACCGATCCAAATTTCATTTTCTTTACTGTTTCTTCAGATAATAATTGTGGCGGTGCTTTGCCAGGAATTAAAGCAGAAGTAATAATAATATCTGCTGATTTGGCTTTCTCGGCCACTACTTTAGATTGTCTTGTTAACCAAGATTTTGGCATTGGTTTTGCGTAACCCCCTTTACCAATTGCGCAATCCTTCTCCTCTTGTGTTTCAAAAGGCACTTCAATAAACTTGCCCCCTAAAGATTCAATTTGCTCCTGAACTGATGGTCTCACATCAGAAGCCTCAACGACCGCTCCTAACCTTTTTGCTGTTGCAACTGCCTGAAGTCCTGCTACACCTGCTCCTAAAACTATTACTTTAGCTGCCTTGACAGTCCCCGCGGCAGTCATCAGCATAGGCATAAATTTTTTATAGTAATCAGCGGCTAGTATTACCGCTTTGTACCCTGCAATGTTTGCTTGGGACGATAGGACATCCATGGATTGTGCTCTTGTATTTCTTGGTAACGCTTCTAATGCAAAAGCTGAAACTCCTTGTTTTTTTAATAAAGCTTGCAAATCATTATTAAAGGGTTCCAACATGCCAACCATAAATTGCTTTGGCTTTAATGTAATTATTTCCTTTTCGCCTAAAGGTCTGACCATTAACAATAAATCTGATTGGAGAGCTAAATTTCTTGAAACAATTTCAGCGCCATTATTTTTATAGTCTTCATCAGAAATAGAGGCTTGAATACCAGCTCCGGCCTCAATTGAAACAGAATGACTTAGAGCAATCATTTTTTTAACTGTTTCTGGAGTGGCTGCTACTCTCGATTCGCCGCTAACTATCTCTCTTAAAACACCTATCTTCATTTTTACTCCCTACCAAAATTAAAGCAAAAATATCCCATTCTCATTTAAATAATATAAGTGAGCATTGTTGATATTTAACTTCCTATTATTTTTTCTTTAATACTCGTTATTGTTTTTACTATCATATCAAGAGATGGCCTTTTTGACGACCCTTGTCTAAATGCTATAGCAACCCGACGAAAAGGTATTGGATTTTGAAAAGATAAGATATTTATTGAATCATTCGAATAATTTTTTACGGTTGCACTTTGCGGTAATATTGATATTCCTAAATTAGAAGCAACCATGTTTCTTATTGTCTCAAGTGATGTACCTGCTTGCACTTCCGCCTTATCTGATATGCCTGGACATGCCTCTCTTACTTGCATGCTAAAGCAATGGGTATTATCTAACAATAGAATCTTTTCATTTTTTAAGTCCTTAGCATCAATTTTTTGTTTCTTGTTCCATTGATGTTTTGACGGTATTAATACTTTGAAAGGTTCATCATATAAAGTCAGTATTTCAATTCCAGGAACATCAAATGGTAATGCAATAATGGCTGCATCAATCGTCCCATCTTCTAGTTTATTAATTAAATTTTTGGTGATGTCTTCTTCAGCTTTTAAAATAATATCGGGGGATGTATTTTTTAATAATGGAATTATTGAGGGTAATAAATATGGCGCTATAGAGTAAATTAAGCCTAATTTGACATCAACTTGTTGAGCATTTTTTTCAACTATTGAAATTGCTTTAATTTTATCAACTTCTTCTAGGACTTTTTGTGCTTGATTGACAACCTTCTCACCAACGGTTGTTAGTGAAATTCCCATACGATTTCTTTCAAAAATTAATAGACCAAGTTCATTTTCTATTTTTTTTATTGCTAAGCTCAATGCTGGTTGACTAACAAAACTTTTGGCAGCCGCTCTTCTGAAATTTTTTTCTTGCGCAACTGATACGACAAACCTTAGCTCACTAAGCGTCATTTACAAACTTATATATCTAAATTATCAACAGCAAGAGCATTGCTTTCAATAAACTTGCGCCTTGGTTCAACATTGTCCCCCATAAGCTCTGTAAAAGTTTCTTCTACTACCTGTGTATCCTCTATTGTTACTTTTAATAATCTTCTAACAGAAGGATCCATTGTTGTCTCCCATAACTGTTCAGGATTCATTTCCCCTAATCCCTTATACCTTTGAATATTTAATGTATTTTTCGCTTCTTGAATCATCCAGTCTATTGCCTCTTTAAATGATTCTATTTGTTTAGATTTTTCACCTCTACTTATAGTCGCACCTGACCCAATAAGTCCTTTAATTAAAAGAGATGTTTTTATTATCTGTTTATATTCACCACTTAATAAAAACTCAGAATCGATATTACTTGTATTTAAATTTCCATGAACAAATTGGTTTATTTCAATTGAGTATTTATTATTTTCATCATCATGTTTTAATTCAAAATTGATGTTGTCTTGATTCATATATGTTTTTAATTGGTCTAAATAGTTTTTTGTGGATTCTTCACTATCTAAATTTATATCTCCTATATGATGAATGGCTCTTAATAAAGATTCATCATAGCGGCTCGATAAACGCCTTATAATGGATTCTGTTATTAACATTTCTTTAGCAATATTCCTGAGGCTTTCATCATCCAATACATCACCTTTTTCTTTTGTCACCAATGATGCGTCATTAAGAGCTGATTCAATTAAATATTGCTCTAATTCTTCCTCATCTTTTAAGTACCTTTCATCTTTGCCTTGTTTAACTTTAAACAAAGGGGGCTGTGCTATGTAGACGTGACCTTTTTCTACCAACGCATGCATTTGTCTGAAGAAAAATGTTAGTAAGAGAGTCCGAATATGAGCGCCATCTACATCGGCGTCTGTCATAATTATAATTCGATGGTATCTTAACTTATCAACATCAAATTCTGCCCCTATATTTGTTCCTAGCGCCGTAATTAGTGTTGTAATTTCTTGTGAAGATAATATTTTATCAATTCGTGCCTTTTCTACATTTAGAATTTTGCCCTTCAAAGGAAGTATAGCTTGATTTTTTCTATCTCTGCCCTGTTTTGCAGAGCCTCCAGCTGAGTCTCCCTCTACTAAATAAATTTCGCAATTCTCAGGGTTTTTTTCTTGGCAATCAGCTAGTTTACCTGGCAGTCCCATTGAATCCATAACCCCCTTTCTTCTTGTCATATCTCTTGCTTTTCTAGCCGCCTCTCGTGCTCTCGCTGCATCTACTATTTTATTACAAATAATTTTCGCATCCTTTGGGTGCTCTAATAGAAATTCTGTTAATTTTTTCCCCACAACATCAGAAACAATTGGTTGAACCTCACTTGATACTAATTTGTCTTTAGTTTGAGAAGAAAATTTAGGGTCAGGAACCTTAACAGATAAAACACATACAAGGCCCTCTCGCATATCATCCCCACCTGTTTCAACCTTTGCTTTCTTTGCAAGTTCATTTGACTCTATATAAGTATTAATTGTTCTTGTTAAGGCAGCTCTGAGCCCTGTTAAATGGGTTCCTCCATCTCGTTGAGGAATATTATTTGTAAAACACTGTACATTTTCACCGTAACTATCATTCCACTGCATACTAACTTCCATTGTAATGCCGTCTTTTTCAGCGCTTTCCGCATAAAAAATATTATCATGCAAGCTTGACTTAGATCGATTCATAAACTGTACAAAACCTTTTATACCACCAGAAGATGCAAAGCTTTCTGTTTTCCCAGACCTATGATCAATCAGATCAATATTTACGCCATTGTTTAAAAAAGACAACTCTCGAATTCTTTTCGCTAATAAATCAAAATGAAAATCAATATTGACAAAGGTATCTGATGAAGGCATAAAGGTTACCTCTGTACCCGTTTTATCAGTGTCACCTAATATCTTTAACGGCTCAACAATATCTCCTCGCTTAAACTGAGCCTCATGAATTTTTTTATTTCTATATACCTTTAGCTTTAGCCAATCGGAAAGAGCATTTACAACCGAAACACCTACACCATGAAGGCCCCCTGAAACTTTATATGAATTTTGATCAAACTTACCGCCCGCATGAAGCTCTGTCATTACAATTTCTGCGGCCGACCTTTTAAATTCATCATCTCCCTTTATGTCTGTTGGAATGCCTCGACCGTTATCTGTAACTGTAATTGAATTATCAGGATGAATAATAACCTTAATTTCATCACAATGCCCCGCCAAGGATTCATCTATGGCATTATCTAAAACCTCAAAAACCATATGATGTAAACCACTTCCATCTGATGTGTCACCAATATACATGCCAGGCCTTTTTCTGACAGCGTCAAGCCCCTTTAAAACCTTAATGCTGTCAGAGTTATATTTTTCATTATTTATATCGTCTTGCTTAGTCATTGGGGTCCTTTTAATTTACCTATATTCTCATCGGCATTACTACATACTTATAATCTTCGTTATTCGGAATGGTGACCAAACAACTACTTGATGAATCTTTAAAGGCAAAATTTAATTTATCAAATTGAATGTTATTTAATACATCTATAAGGTAAGTAACATTAAACCCAACATCAATATCTTCCCCTTGATATTTTATTTCCATTTCTTCTTCTGCTTGTTCTTGTTCACTGTTGGTACTGATCATTTTCAAATTGTTTTTAGTTATTACGACCCTTATTCCTCTATATTTCTCGTTTGAAAGAATGGAAGCCCTTTGCATTGCTGTTAATAGGGTTTGTCGATCTATTTCAAAAATATTTGGGTGGCCAACCGGTATAACTCTTGAATAATCAGGAAACTTACCATCAATAACTTTAGTGATTAAATCTATGTTATTAAAGTGAAAGTGTGCTTGAGTTTTGCTTATATTAATTTCTATATCATCATCTCCATCACCTAAAAGTTTAACTAGCTCCAAAATTGTCTTTCTTGGAATTATGGTTTGGATTTTTCCAAAATCTTTTTGGAGTTTGATTGAGGTAAAGCTCAATCGATGGCCGTCGGTTCCTACAATATTTAATTTTTGATTATCTACTTCAAATAGCAATCCATTCAAATAATACCTAATGTCTTGTTGAGCCATAGAGAAGTCAACTTGCTTTAAAATATCTTTAAATTCTTTTTGTTTAAGTTTAACAAAAGTATTTTCTTCCTCATCCTTTTTCATAATAGGGTAATCTTTAGCAGCTAATGTTTGAAGGTTAAATTTACTTTTAAGGGCTTTAACTAAAACTGTTGTGTCGTTTATTTGAATATTTAATTTAGTCTTTTCAGGCAATGCTCTTGTAATATCAAGGATCTTTCTTGCTGAAATAGTTGTTTCAAATGTATCTTCTAGTTTTGTTTGAACAGAAAGAGAAACTTGCATTTCTAAATCTGTAGCAGTGAATCTTAAATTATCTTTGGATCCTTCAAGTAAAATATTTGATAAAATAGGAAGGCTTAGTTTTCTTTCAACAATTCCGGCTACATTACTTAATGGATCTAAAAGAGTATCTCTGTCTATTTCTATATTCATAATATCTTCTTTATATATTTAATAATAATAATAATAGGGCTAGTTTTAAAAATAAACGTAATATAATTTATATAAAACAACAATTTAAAGCTTTTTTAAACCTATGAATTTCATTAGTTTTTATTGTGAACAAATTGTGCATTAATATAAAACTTATTATAGGGTTATTACTAACTCTATTATTATTCACAACCAATCCACAGTTTATCATTTTTACCCGCGCAATACTTGCGTTAAAAATCCCAAATCTTGACCAATGTTTTGGTCTTTAAGCCTTAACCCCTCAATTTCTTCACAAGCGTGCATAATCGTTGTGTGATGTCTTCCACCATAAGCAGCACCTATATCAGGAAAACTCATATTGGTAAGCTCTCTTGTAAGTGTCATAGCTATTTGTCGAGGCCTTGAAAAATTCCTAGACCTTTTTTTACTCAAAATATCGCTAATTTTTATTTTATAAAACTCTGCTACTGTCTTCTGTATATTTTCTACACTTACTTGCCTCCCTCGAACTGCAATTAAGTCTTTTAAAGATTCTTTGGCAAGGGTTGTATTGATTGGTACATTCATGAAATTTGACATAGCGACTATACGATTTAATGCTCCCTCTAATTCTCTTACATTTGATCTAATTTGCTTGGCCACAAAGAATGCAACATCCTCAGGCAGTTCAATATTATTTTGTTCAGCTTTTTTTAAAAGAATAGCAACTCTCATTTCAAGTTCGGGGGGATCAATAGAGACTGTTAAACCCCAACTAAATCTTGTCCTAAGCCTGTCATCAACACCAACTATTTCTTTGGGATAAGAGTCACAAGAAATTATTATTTGCTTTTTATTTTCAATTAAATGATTAAAGGCATAAAAAAATTCTTCTTGTGTTCTGTTTTTTTTTGCAATGAACTGTATATCGTCAATTAATAATAAATCTAAGTTATGAAAAGCTTTCTTAAAACTATCAAAAGATTTATTTTCATAAGCTTTTACAACAGCATGTACATATCTTTCAGCATGTAAATATTTAATTTTTGATTCAGGCTTTGATAATTTTAGATGATTACCAATTGCATGCATTAAATGAGTTTTACCTAGCCCCACCCCACCATATATAAAAAGTGGGTTATATGTTTCTCCCGGATTCCCAGCGACTTGTTTGCCAGCTGCGGTCGCAAGTTGATTTGCTTTTCCTGTTATGAAATTTTCAAAATCAAAGCTTTTACTAAGGCCGTTTGCGGGTATATTTGAGGCGGTTTTTTTGGAAATTTTATTTGGGGATGCAGCAAGATTGAGAGGTTCTTTTTTCTTACTTTTCTTTGTTACTAAATATTCTATATTGTCTATTTTTAAGTGTTCTTTGGCTAATAGACCTATCTCTTTATCAAACCGATCTTTTACCCATTCTAGAACAAACTGATTAGGAGCATGAATAGAACACTGGCCATCATTGGTTTTTAATAAAAGGGGCTTGATCCAAGTATTAATTTGTTGGGTAGTAAGTTTTTTTGAAAACTTATCAAGGCACAATTCCCAAAATTTAGATTCATCCATCACTCTATTAATTCACCCTTAAATTCTTTATTTTAATCTAATAAATTTGTACTAAGATTTCTTTTGATGTTATCTTAAATTCTTAAAGTTATCCACAACCTTTTTTGTTCAGTTTAAGGGACATTTCGTTGACAAAATTTACTACATGACGTAATGTTCTGATTCAAAAATTATTGTAAGTAAAACTAGGAGTTTAAAATGAAGCGCACTTATCAACCATCAAAAATAAAACGTGCCAGAACTCATGGATTTTTGGTGCGAATGAAGACTCGTGGCGGTCGTTCTGTAATAGCATCACGCCGAGCTAAAGGAAGGGCTCGTTTAGGTTTATAAGTTTTATCATGAAATTAGTAAATTCAGATGAATTTACAGCGGTATTTAATCATAAAAAAAGGCTATCTTCAGAAAACTTGTTTCTTTACTACTGTCCAAATAAGATAGGTAAAAATAGACTAGGATTCGTTGTTCCTAAAAGAATTGAAAGGCTTGCAGTTAGAAGGAACTACATGCGAAGATCTTTAAGAGAAATTTTCCAAAATATCTTTAATTCAAATCATAATTATTCTTTTGACTTTATTGTCAGCATAAAAAAAACTTTCTACAAAGAAGACTTTTATGTGCTTAAGGCTCAAGTAGACAATCTTTTCTTAAAGTTACCCCAGTAAAAAATGAGAAAGATTATAATTACAGTTATAAAAATCTATCAATTATGTATAAGTTCATTCACCTTACCTAGATGTAGGTTTACTCCTACATGTTCAGAATATACAATTGAGGTTTTAAAAACTCATGGAATCTTAAAGGGTTCTTGGTTGGCAATTAAAAGAATTTCAAGATGCCACCCTTTTTGTAAAAGCTGCTATGACCCAGCCCCGAAATAATATCTGAGGAATTTATGGAAACTAAGAATTTAATTATATTTGTTGTTTTATCATTTTTAATACTGGCTTTTTTTGGGCCTCAACCTGATAAGCCGAATGAGGTTGTTAATAATGATTCAAATGTTGTTGAAGATAAGTCATTGCCAAGTGATTTAAAAAACAAAAATATTTCAACAGCTTTTAATTTGGACAAATCCAATTACGTAAAAGTAGAAACTGATATGTATGAAGCCTTTATTAGTTTAGAGGGTGGCGATATCAGAAATTTATTTTTAAAAAAATATAAGGATGATGACTCTAATGATCCTTATCAATTAATGAGTGATGCTGGTGATCCGCTTTTATATATTGCGCAATCAGGCTTATTGGGTAAATCACTTCCAACACATAGATCCATTTATGAATCGCCAACCAGCGCATACAAAATGAAGGGGAAAGTGCTGCAGGTGCCACTGATTTTTGAGAATGAGGAGTTTCTTGTTAAAAAGGTATATACATTTAGCGAAGGCTCTTATGAAATCGGCACATCATTTGAAATCTTGAATAAATCACAAAATAACATTAACCCCACTGCATATTTTCAATTTATTCATGATGGGGAATCAAATCAAGGCTCCACTTTTATGCCAACCTATACTGGCACAGCCTACTATACTAATAATGAGCATTTTCAAAAAATTAGCTTTGGTGATGTAGAAAGCTCTCCATTTACATTAGATTCTAATAATGGATGGATTGGAATAATTCAAAGATACTTTGCATCTTCATGGATTTTGTCTTCTAAAGAAAATAGAGAGTTTTTTTCTAAAGAAATTACTTCCAATACCTATGCCTCTGGTTTAAAAGCAGGGCTTTCTGAGATTTTACCTGGCGAAACATTATCATTTGAGGCTATTTTATATAGTGGTCCACAGGCTAAAGAATTATTAGAAAAGGCAGCGCCTGGAATGGAGTTAACAGTTGATTATGGTTGGTTAACTATATTAGCAGCCCCACTATTCTCAGTTTTATCAGGCATTCAAAAGGTTGTCGTAAATTGGGGGGTTTCCATCATATTGCTTACTGTACTAATTAAACTTTTATTTTATCCGCTTTCCGCAGCTAGCTATAAATCTATGGCACAAATGCGTGAACTTGCCCCTCGCCTTCAAAGCATGAAAGAAAAATTTGGCGATGATAAACAAAAAATGCAAAAAGCAATGATGGAAATGTATAAAACTGAAAAGATTAATCCTTTGGGAGGGTGTTTGCCTATTCTAGTTCAAATACCTGTCTTTATTGCATTGTATTGGGTTTTGTTGGGTTCGGTAGAATTAAGAAATGCCCCATTTTTATATATTTCAGATTTATCTTCAAAAGATCCTTACTATTTGTTACCGATCTTAATGGCTGCTTCTATGTTTGTTCAAACAAAGTTAAACCCTAAGCCTACAGATCCAATGCAAGCTAGGTTAATGGTGATGATGCCAATAATCTTTAGTATATTCTTTTTCTTTTTTCCAGCGGGATTAGTTTTATATTGGCTTATTAACAATTTACTCTCAATGGCACAGCAATGGCATATCAACAGAAAAATTCATGCAGAAGCCCTAAAAAAGAAAGGCCATGCTTAACGATAGCCCTACAATTGCGGCAATATCAACAGCAAAGGGTGTCGGTGGTATTGGAGTAGTTCGAGTTTCTGGTAAACATGCGCTTAAAATTGCAAAAAATATATGTAATGTTGATCTATCTCCTCGGATAGTAGAATTCACCTCTTTTAAAGATAAAAAAAATGTTACTTTAGATCAGGGCATCGTTATATATTTCCCGTCACCTGCTTCTTTCACAGGTGAAGATATTGTCGAGTTTCAAGGCCATGGTGGCGTTATGGTTCTAAATTTAATCTTAAATGCTTGTTTGTCTTTTGGAGCTACTTTGGCAGAACCTGGCGAATTTACAAAAAGAGCTTACTTAAACAATAAATTAGATCTCTCCCAAGCAGAGTCTGTTGCTGATCTTATTAATGCATCAACGGAAGCGGCAGCTAAAAGTGCTATAAATTCTTTGTGTGGAGTTTTTTCTAATAAAATCAATAACTTACTAAAAAATCTTACTGAACTGAGGATATTCGTTGAAGCTTGTTTAGATTTCCCAGAAGAAGACATTAACTTTATTGATAAAGGCAAGGTAGATAAAAAGTTGAGAAATTTAAACGAAGATGTGTGTGAAATTTTAAACTCTGCTCGTCAAGGCCAATTGTTAAGAGATGGAGTAAAGGTAGCGTTAATAGGTCAACCTAATGTTGGCAAGTCAAGCTTAATGAATCAACTAGCAAAAGAAAGTAAGGCAATTGTGACAGAAATTCCAGGTACTACAAGAGATCCAATAAAGAGTGATATTAGTATTAAAGGTATTCCAATTCATTTAATTGATACTGCAGGCTTGCGTGAGACTGAAGATATCGTCGAAAAATTAGGGATTGAGAAAACTTGGGAATCAATAAAAGAAGCTGATATTACTTTAATACTTGTTGATGTTACTGATAAAGATGGAAGTTATGAAGAAAAAATTAAAAAAGAGCTACCTAAGGGTAATAAAATAATTATTATAAAAAATAAAATAGATTTATTAAAACAAAAGGCTAGGGTTGATGAGCAGGACAATGTGCCACAGATATTTATTTCAGCTATAAAGGGCGATGGCATTAAGTTAGTTGAAAAAGAAATTCTTAAAATTGTCCAAAGAGAAGAGCACTCAAGCAATAAAGAAGACTTATTTATGGCAAGAACAAGGCATGTAGAGTCTCTTGAAAATGTAAAACGTGCTTTAAAAAAAGCTATTTTAAACCTACAAGCACCGGAATTAGTAGCAGAAGAGTTAATGATTGCCCAAAAATTCCTCAGCAACATTACTGGAGAATTTTCATCTGATGATTTGTTAGGCCAAATTTTTGGACAATTTTGTATAGGTAAATAGGTTTCACGTGAAACAATTTACTGAGGTAAAAATAATGGTTTCACGTGAAACAACTACATATCAATATCTAATTAAATCCAGTAAAATTAAAACTTAAGTAGATTAAATAAAATAATTATGGATTTTCCTAAAGAGTTTGACGTTATTGTTATCGGAGGTGGGCATGCTGGTACTGAAGCATCGCTGGCTTCGGCACGTCTAGGTAAAAAAACTCTCCTGTTAACTCACAATATTGAAACGCTTGGTCAAATGTCATGCAATCCTTCAATTGGAGGAATTGGTAAAGGACATTTAGTCAAAGAGATTGACGCAATGGGAGGTGTTATGGGTCGAGCAGCAGATTTTGCTGGGATTCAGTTTAGGACACTTAATTCAAGTAAGGGTCCAGCAGTAAGAGCAACAAGAGCTCAATCAGATCGTTTGCTATATAAATCTTACGTAAGAGAAAGTTTAGAAAATCAAAACAATTTATGGATATTTCAACAGTCAGTTGATGACGTAATTTTAAAAAATCAAGAAATAAAAGGCGTTGAAACTCAAATGGGTTTAAAGTTTTACGCTAAGAACGTAGTTTTGACTGCTGGTACTTTTTTGGGGGGCTTAATTCATGTGGGTTTAGAAAATTATAATGCTGGCAGAGCAGGTGACCCATCCTCAACAAAGTTAGCGGCAAAACTTAAAGAGCTAAAGCTTCCGGTAGGAAGGTTAAAAACTGGAACCCCTCCGAGAATTGACGGTAAATCTATAGATAAATCAAAAATGATAGAACAACCTGGGGACAGCCCCACACCTCATTTCTCTTTCATAACACCAAAAATTGAACATCCGGAACAAATTTCTTGTTGGATCACCCATACAAACAACAAAACACACGATATTATTAAGAGTGGGATTGATAGATCTCCAATGTATACAGGGATTATTGAGGGGATAGGACCAAGATACTGCCCGTCGATAGAAGATAAAATTCATCGATTTGCGGATAAAGATTCTCATCAAATATTTATAGAGCCAGAAGGATTAACAACAAATGAAATATATCCTAATGGCATATCTACAAGCCTTCCTTTTGATGTTCAGCTAGATTTAGTAAGATCAATTAAAGGGTTAGAAAATGCACATATTTTAAGGCCAGGTTATGCTATTGAATATGATTACTATGATCCACGTGCTCTAAAAATGAGCTTAGAGACAAAAGATATTAAAGGCTTATTTTTTGCTGGACAAATTAATGGGACTACAGGCTATGAAGAAGCAGCTGCTCAAGGACTTATTGCTGGTACGAATGCTGCTTTAAGGGCAAATGGCAAAGAAAACTGGACACCGTCAAGAGAAGAATCTTATATTGGAGTTATGATAGATGACCTAATTACAAGGGGGGTTACAGAGCCTTATAGAATGTTTACAAGCAGAGCTGAATATCGTCTTTTATTGAGAGAAGATAACGCAGACCAAAGATTGACACAAAAAGCAAGAGAAGTTGGTTTGGTATGTGAAAATCAATGGCAAAACTTTTCTGAAAAACAAACTATTATTAACAATGAAGAAAAAAGATTAAAGCAGCTAGTTATAAAGCCAGATGATTTAAAAAAAGATGATCAATTAAAAATACTCGGTCACCAACTCGAAAAAGACTATAAAGCATTTGATTTATTAAAAAGACCGAATTTAAATTACGATGATCTTATGAAATTAATCAATGAAAACAATGACATAAGGCGAGATGCAGCGGACCAGGTTGATATTTTGGCTAAATATTCTGGATATATTGTTAGACAAAAAGAGGAAATTAAAAGAATTAAAGGGCAACTCAGCTTGCTTATACCAGAGGATATCAAGTTTGATGAAATACATGGCATCAGCACTGAAGCAAAACAACTTTTAAATTTACACCGACCAGAATCAGTTGACCAAGCATCGAGGATATCTGGCATCACACCTTCAACAATATCGATTTTATTAGTTTTTATTAAAAAAAATAGAGATAAATTGACAATTAAGAGGAAAGAAAAAATTGCTTAATGATAAAGCGAAATTAGAGAGTGGAATGCAAAATTTAGGCTTTGAAAATATACCTCAAATTATTAGTAAACTATTGATTTATAAGGATTTATTAATAAAATGGAACAAGTCCTTTAATTTAACTGCAGTTAAAAATACAGATGTTGTGACACATCATTTCTTAGACTCTTTAGCGATTACCCCTTTTATAAAGTCTTCTTCATTGCTGGATGTTGGTACAGGTGCTGGATTACCTGGAATTGTTATTGCTATTGTAAATCCTGATATCAAAGTAAGTTTGATAGATAAAGTTGGCAAAAAAATTGCTTTTATAAAAAGAGTAGTCCTCGAATTAGAGATTAAAAATATTGAAACACACCATAACAGAGTGGAATTATTAATTTCTGAAGAAAAATATGATGGCATTATATCTAGAGCTTTTTCTAATATGGATGATTTTATTAAATCTACGAAACACCTTATAAAGCGCCAAGGAGTTTGGTATGGCATGAAAAGTAAGAAGTTTTTGAATGATGAGATGGTAAGTATTAATAAACCATGGACCTTTGAAAAGCTTGATGTTCCATTTTTAGAGGCTGAAAGATATTTAGTTAAGGTATCTAATTCATGAAAATAATAGCAATTTCAAATCAAAAAGGTGGAGTAGGTAAAACTACGACAACAGTGAACCTAGCTGCATCCCTGGTTAGTATGAAGAAAAAAGTGTTGTTAATTGATTTGGATCCGCAGGGTAATGCAACCTCAGGTGGAGGCATTAATAAAAGTCAGATTCAACATTCAATATACGACGTCTTGATAGGAGAAATTTCCTTAAAGGAAACAATTTTACATTCTAAAGAAAGTTTTTTTGATATTTCACCCGCTAATCAAGATTTAGCAGGCGCAGAAATAGATTTAGTAGGCATTAAAAACAGAGAATATATACTTAAAAATGCAATCGGGGCATTAAAGCAAAATTATGATTACATATTAATTGATTGCCCACCAACATTAAATTTACTAACTGTTAACGCGTTAGTTGCAGCAACAGCTGTTCTGATTCCTATGCAATGTGAATATTATGCACTAGAGGGGTTATCTGATTTGGTTGGCACAATTAAACGAGTAAAAAAGCAATTGAATCCTGCTATTCAAATCGAAGGTTTGCTAAGGACATTGTTCGATAAAAGAAATACACTTGCTCAACAAGTATCTGATGAGCTGTCTTCGCATTTTGGATCAAAGGTTTATAAAACTATCATTCCAAGAAATGTTAGATTGGCAGAAGCGCCTAGCCATGGAAAAGCTGCTTTGTTCTATGACAAGTCTTCTAAAGGCGCAAAGGCATATTTGGCTTTGGCTGAAGAAATATTAAAAGGAACACATAATGAAAAATAGAGGGCTAGGTAGAGGTTTAGATGCATTATTAAGCAATGATGGGGATAATCAATCTAGTAAAAAAGAGACATCAAACGTAATGGTTCTAGATAAGCTGATACCTGGAAAATTTCAGCCGAGGAAAAATTTTAACCAAGACTCACTCAGAAATCTTGCTGAATCAATAAAAGCACAAGGAATTATTCAACCAATTCTTGTGAGAATGATTTCAAATGATCAATATGAAATCATAGCGGGAGAGAGAAGGTGGCAAGCCGCAAGAATTGCAAAACTTACAGAAGTGCCAGTCATAATAAAAGATATATCTGATTCGGCTGCGTTAGCTATGGCTTTAATTGAAAATATTCAACGTGAAGATTTGAATATTATTGAGGAAGCAAGAGGCATAAAGCGTTTAATTGATGAATTTAATATTACTCATGAAGAAGCTGCTGAAGCAGTAGGGAAATCAAGAGCCGTAGTATCAAATACTTTAAGATTATTAAACTTATGTGAACATGCACAAAATGCATTAGAGACAAAGAAAATAGAGATGGGGCATGCAAGAGCCATTCTTTCTTTAAGTCATATTGATCAAGCTATGATGTGTCAAAAAATTATTAATCGAAAATTAACAGTTAGAGAAGTTGAGAAAGAAGTTTCAGAGGGAACAACAAAGAAAACTACATTAAAGTACAGAAAAGATGATGATATAAAGCTTTTGGAGAATGAACTTTCAGAGAAGTTGGGGATGACCGTTTCAATAAATCATAAACAATCGGGTAAGGGTTCAATAAATGTGAAGTATACAAACTTAGAAGAGTTAGAAAAAATTATTGCTAATTGGAAATAATTCATCTGAAAACTTGACGAATAAGTAAAATAAAGAGAAAATTGCGGGCTTTGGTATTTGAATAAATAAAGCAATTTAAATTAGGGGTTTCGTTTGTTTAGCTTTATTTAATTAAATCAATACACTTTAATAACATTAATATGGCTTTGTTAAAAAGTATTCCACCAGAAGTAATTGATATGATGAAGAAGCTTCACATCATAGTTCTTGTGGTAGCTTTAATTGTGTTCTTTATAGCAGGTTTTACAGCGGCAATTTCTGTTGTATTGGGAGCAATGTGTGTAACTCTAGGCATAACATTTTCAGCCCCAATAGCTTATAAAGCTAAAGGCGATATAGCGGCATCAAAAATAGTTACAGATGCATTAAAAGGAGAACTAGTTAAAATTTTAACTATTATTGTTACTTTAGCAGGAATATTTATTTTTATTACAGCAATAGTACCAATTTTTATAATATTAGGTTTGGCAATAGCTGCAATCTTTTCTGGTATAGCAATATCAAAAGTAGACATTAAATAAGGGATTTATAAAAAAATTGGCAGATAGCGCATACAACACCCCAGCAGACTATATTGGTCATCACTTATCCAATAACACTTATGCATTAAGTGACCATGACCTAATGATTCTTCATATTGATTCTGTGGTAATGGCAATTTTAATTGGCATTTTATCTATAGGTTTGATTTGGTTAGTTGCACGAAAGGCAACATCATCAGTGCCTACAAAAACACAAGCCTTTGTAGAGTTAATATTTAGCTTTATTGACAGTCAAGTTTCAGCAATTTTTCATGGCAATCGTCATACGTTTGTTGCTCCTGCAGCACTAACTGTATTTTTATGGGTTTTAATGATGAATGCGATGGATTTCCTTCCTATAGATATAATGTCAAAATTTTATGGTTTTTTTGGATTGCATGAATGGAAACATGTGCCAACATCAGATGTGAATACAACATTTGGTTTAGCTTTGGGGGTATGGTTTTTAATGATATTTTTTGGAATTAAAGCTAAAGGTTTAGGGG
>ERZ1048686.943-NODE-943-length-24961-cov-5.760740_pt1 | contig 24961 bp, 34 predicted proteins | sample MGYA00383099_ERZ1048686 | MGnify/ENA primary metagenome ERZ1048686 (study PRJEB29581, sample SAMEA5548369) | metagenome | biome: marine; feature: coastal; material: water | depth 25 m | study: Short-term variability in the microbial, nano- and picoplankton... | reverse complement strand
GACCACACAGGCTTTCCTTGCTAGTATAGACCTCAAACGTAAACAGATGGAGCTAGATAGTTTCATCATACAACAATGTGAGGGTTGGGTAATAGCTGAGTGGCAGGCCCATAAAAAAGCTCTTGAAGATCAGGTATGGCAGAGAGCGCAAGAAGCTAAAATTAAAGCTCGCCAAAGCGCATCAACACAAGATAATGATGTAAGATACGCTATAACAGCGCTGGTAGTTCTTACTGGTATAATAAGCTTTATATTTATTATAGCAGGCGATAAAATAAAGGCATGGCTTAGTGCAAGTTAAGAGCAAATTAAGAGGTTTGATATGGGATTGGTAGCCTTAGATTTACCAGCGGGCATATACAGAAACGGCACAGACCTACAGGCGCAAGGCCGATGGCGCGATGCCAATCTGGTTCGCTGGCATGACAATACGATGCAGCCCATAAAAGGCTGGCGTACTCGCTCAGACACAGCAGCAGCTTCTAAGATTCGCTCTATTAACGCATGGATTGATAATAGTAATGATAGATGGATTTCCGCAGGAAGTTATAATAAGCTCTATGTCTACAATGCGGCAGGCTCACAATTTGACATTACACCATCTGGCCTAGCGTCTGGATTTGAGGACGCAAATAACCCTGTAGGGTATGGTAACTCTTATTATGGTCAAGAAACCTATGGTACGCAGCGTCAAGAATCCGACATACCAGACCCCGCTACTACATGGTCTTTACAATCATGGGGTGAGTATCTTATTGCCTGTTCAGATGCAGATGGCAAGATATACGAATGGCAATTAAATACTAGCAATGTATCTGCACAAATAGCCAACGCTCCTGTCAATAATCGCGGAATTGTAGTAACTGATGAGCGCTTTTTACTGGCTCTGGGCGCTGGTGGCAATCCTCGTAAGGTACAATGGTGTGATCGTGAGAATAATACATTATGGACTGTTGCCGCCACAAACGAAGCTGGCGACTATGAGTTGCAGACAAACGGGCGCATAGAATGCGGAGTTAGGGTGCAGAATCAGACATTAATATTAACGGATACTGACGCTCACACTGCAACTTATTCTGGGCCACCGTATGTGTACGGCTTTGAGCGAGTTGGCACATCGTGTGGGGTTATATCCAAGCAGGCAGTAGCTACTGTTGATCTGGGTGCTGTATGGATGGGGCCGCGCTCATTTTATGTTTATTCCGGTGGTGCAGTGCAGGAGATTGAATCAGATGTTGCCGACTACGTTTTTTCTGATCTAAACAGCTCGCAAGCCAGCAAGGTTATTGCCGTGTCAAATGCCAAGTTTTCCGAGATTCGTTGGTTTTATCCATCGGGCGGCTCTACCGAGAATGACCGATATGTAGCGTTTAATTATGCAGACCAAACATGGTCTATAGGTACGCTGGCTCGCACTGCTGCTATTGATGCGGGAGTTTATCGCTATCCGTTGTATGCAGACCCGATAACTAAAAAGATATATGAACATGAGGTGGGCAATAACTACGATGGCGCAACTCCATTCGCTGAAACTGGCCCAGTGTCAATGGGGACAGGAGATAATATATTTAGCATCACTAACATGATACCTGATGAGCGCACACAAGGGGACGTAGAAGCCACGTTTAAGGCTCGCATGTACCCTAATGACCAAGAGCGTAGCTACGGCCCTTATAGTATGTCTAACCCCACCAGCTTACGCGTAACAGGGAGGCAAATTAGATTACGTGTGGAGGGTGCTAATTTATCTGATTGGCGTGTAGGCATAAACAGAATAGAGGTTAAGTCTAGGGGTAAGCGATGAGCCTACAGCAGATTCCACCCAAGCCAACGGGTAATAATTGGATTAATTGGGCGCAGCGTTTGAGCGCGTATTTGATTCGGATTCGCTCTTTGTTGCGCCATAAGACTGATAATGAATCAGCTAAGGATAACGGAATTATTCTATGGGACGAGGAAAACGGCTACCCTATTGTTTCTAAGGATAATGTATTTAGACAGGTTTTATTAGCCGATGGTTATGGTACTTTTTATGTCGATTCAGATGTAACTCCAGCGGCAGCAGATACAGCGTACCCGATCAACTTTACTGATACTATTATATCAAACGGAATCAGTGTTGGTACGCCAGCTAGCCGCTTGGTTGTTGATGAAGCTGGGTTCTATTTAGTGACATTTACTGTCAATATATCGTCATCAGACTCTAGCGCTAAAACATTAAGATTTTGGCCTAAGTTAAATGGTGTTGATGTACCTAACTATACAATTGCCGTAACAATTAAAGACAATTCGGCAGCAATAACTATGACGCGTGATGCGTTAGTGCAATTAGCCGCAGGCGATTACATTGAAGCTTACTATGCTACCGATACCACTAATGCTAAACTATCAGCTACAGCCGCTACATCATACGCGCCAGCAGGCGCATCAGTTATGGTGTCAGTAATGAGGATTCGACAATAATGGATGAGATAGAGCGCTGCAAGCCGTGGATTAAAGCTGCTTTAAAATATGGCGGTGGTACGCATTCGTTTGAAGATGTTAAAAGTGGTATAATTGATGGCAGAATGCAGCTATGGCCCGCTGCGAAGTCATGTTTAATTACAGAAATTACGCAATACCCTAAAAAGAAAGTGCTTCATGTTTTTTTAGGTGCCGGTGATCTTGAAGAAATAAAGTCAATGCAGCCAGACGTTATGGCTTGGGGTAAATCTCACGGTTGCACAAGTTTAACAATGGCTGGGCGTAAAGGCTGGCTAAGACGAATAAATGACATTGGCTGGAAAGAACAGCTTGTGGTAATGGAAAAGGTGATAGGATGAGCAAAGGCGGTTCTACAAGTTCTCAGGTGGAAATTCCAGCATGGTTGGAGAACGCAGCCATCGAAAATATCAATCGGGCAAAAGATGTTCAGAGTCATGGATATGTGCCGTACTATGGCCCAGAAGTGGCGGCATTTACGCCAATGCAGCAGCAGGCTATGCAAGCTACAGGTAGTGCGGCTAGTGCCTACGGTTTGGCTCCGCAGGATTTTGATGCAATGGCTGGCATGCCGTTAGCGGAGGAATTTGCTGGTGGGCAAATGGGTTATTCATCTATGCCTTTATATAATGAAGCGCTAGCAGCTTTTCGTGAAGATCGTCCAGCCCAAGCCAGCGCTATTGACTCAATGTTTATTAACCCGTATACAGGCGAATACGCTCCGTCTGACTACTCGCCAACGGAAGATCAAATAGCTAATGCTGGTTACACTGAAAGGGCCACGCAGGCGAATTTAGATACCGCTAATGAGACAATTTCAGATCAAGGCGGGATTATAGAATCATACGAGCAGGCTAAGTCTAGTGATCTGCAAATAGGCGATCAATTTACTGGCTCTGACGGTGGAATTTATACTGTAGGCTATGGCGCTGGTCAGGTTGACCCAAGTCTTGCTAATGCGCTAAATTATGGTCAGAGCGAATATGGCACTGTTGAAAACTTCATGCACACATTGCTAGGGTCTGGTGGGTCTTATGGTATACCTGTTATTGATCTTAATCCACCTGAACAGGATATGCAGGATATCATTATCAATAATAATATTCTTGAAAAAGAAGATATTTACGGTGGCCCCAGCGCTGCTGATATTGGCGCTGCTGTTGGAGATCAGTATAATTTTGGTAGTATTGAGGATGTGTTAAATAATATTCTTGAAAAAGAAGATATTTACGGTGGCCCCAGTGCTGATGACATAGGAGCTGCTGTTGGAGATCAGTATAATTTTGGTGATATTACTCAAGGCTTGACTGATGTTAAAGATGCAGTAGGAGGTATTGATATTCCATCCTATGAGTACGGTGGCCCAAGTGCTGATGACATAGCTTCTGTTTTAGGTGATGAATATAGCTTTGGCGATTTTGCTACAACGCAAGGTGTAATCGATGCAGTAGGAGGTATACCCAGTTATACCTATGGTGGGCCAAGTGTCAATGATATAGTTTCCGCTATGCCTGATTACACATTCCCAATGGCTGATGAGGAAGATTTAACTCTGGAAGGCACCACTTATCCGTATAGTGGCGGTGATGGCATTTCTTATATCAGCCCAGAGGAAGAAGCCATCGTTAATAATATTTTAGAAAAAGAAGATGCTTATAGCTCCGCACTACCTGATGTAAATAATATTCAGGGCGGTACTATGACTGAGGCAGAGGCGTTAGCGAACATGCCTGCTGGCTTGATAAATACAGGTCTGGCAGGGTCGGTTGTATCAGGACTAACAGGCCAGCCGTTAATTGGCAATACGAGTGATGTGCCTGTTGAGGATTACAGCTCTACGGCTAATTTTGCTGATATAGGAGCTAATGTTGCAAAAATGGTTGTCGGTAAGATTCCTAAAGATATGGCATTCGATATAAATAATGATGGTGTTTTGAATATTGCCGACACCATAGAGTACCTGAGAAAAGCTCGTGAAAATGGTCATGATTTATCAACTAATACGCAAAGCACTGATGGTCTTTTAGATCAAGTCGTAACACCGCAGCCTGAGTTTAGCCTGTTTGAAAATACAGCAGCTAATGAGCTATATGGCAAGAGCTGGAATGCTTTAACAAATGAGCAGAAAGTAGCTGCTGGATTGCATGATGCAGTTAAAAATGGAACAGCAAATCAAGCTGAATTATCACAATATTGGAATATCGTTGACCCAAGCCAAGCCCCTGTTGTAAGAACAAGCACGAATAGTGGAGGCGGCAGGGCTACAGGTGGTGGAAGCTCTAGTGGTACAGTAGGTAGTGGCACAGGTAGTGTTATTACTGATAGTAGCGGCAACCCCATTCGATTTGGTCGCACGTAATTATAAATGAGGAAATTGTAATGAGTTTTTTTCTGGAGTCCAGTTATTACCCAGCTACAGCACCAGCGCTCGACTTGGACAGCCAGCATCGCTGGCGCAACCAGCCTGTGCATTCAACACCCACGCCAGCGCCAGCGCCAAATCCAGAAAGGGAGGCTGGTGCTGTACCGCCAAATGTGTTTGATCAATCAAGTCAAGCGTTAACGCAGGCTGTGGGCGCTACTTCACGTAATCTGGGCTTTAACCCTATGGCTGTGGGCGGGGCAGGCTATGGCGCAGCAATGACAGGCAGCGCGCCAGTGCTAACAGCAGACCAAGTTAGGGGTGGTCAAATTGGAGGCGCAGATTTAAGCGCATACCTTAACCCTTATGAGTCACAGGTAGTTGGTCAGTCTTTATCTGATATTGAGCGTTCTCGTCAGATGGCGCGTACAACAGGTGGTGCGCAAGCATCAGCAGCAAGAGCGTTTGGTGGTTCTCGTCATGGTATAGCAGACGCAGAGACTAACCGAGCATATGCAGATCAAGCGGCTCGTACAGCTAGTGGGCTGCGTCAAGCTGGCTATGATCGTGCAACTACACTCGCTGGTCAGGATATTAATACTCGTATGCAAGCTGATTTGGCTAATCAGTCAGCAAATCTACAAGCTGGGACTACAAGCGCCCAGCTTGCACAGCAACGCGCTCTACAGAATCAAGCAGCAACGAATCAGGCTCGCCAGTTTGGTTCTTCACAGTCTATGCAGGCACAACTAGCTAACCAAGCAGCACAGCTAGGGGGTGCGCAACATCGCATGAGTGCAGCCGCCCAGCTTGGCAATTTGTCAAATCTTGGGTTTGGTCAAGGGCAAGACATACAGAAAAACATGCAGCAACAAGGTGCGCAACAGCAAGCCATACAACAAGCGGTCATTGATGCAGCCAAGGGCCAGTTTGGTAACTACACTGACTCACCCGCACAGAGTTTACAATATTTGTTGCAAGCAGTAGGTGGTTCTCCGCAACCATCAACCATTAACACTAGCAAGGAAGCAGGATTGTTTGATTATCTTTCTTTGATGCTAGGCGCAGTATAGAGGTTATTATGGGATTATTTGACTTTATAGGTAGTCAGCAGCCAGAAGATGTTGAGCGTAGGTTAAGATTAGCTCAAGGGCTGTCTGGTATGTCTTTAAATCCTAATGCTGGCCTGCAACAGTCTATAAAAGACAGGCTTGAAGGGATTCAAAAACAGCGTGAAAAAACAGCAGATCAAGAGGCTGACAGTAAGCGCAGGAAAATGGCAGTTAAATTACTAGGTGGCAAGTTTCCTATGCTTGCTGGGGCGCTACAGGCTGGTATTATATCTCCCGCTGACGCTATAACATCAGCAAAGAAAGGGGCAGATGTTAAGGTAGTAGGGAAGTCTTTAGTCGCGTCCGATGGCACAGTCATATATTCAGATCATGGCCCTACTGACGATAAGACTACAGCTTTTCAAACCTTGCACCAAAAGGCTATTGCTGGCGGTTTAAAAGAAGGTACTCCTGACTACAATCGTTATATGCTTGAAGGTGGCGCTAAGAAAGGCCTATCTGTCAGCATAGGTGCTGATGGGTCTGTACAGATATCAGAAGGTGGGGGTAAGCCCGTTAACTTAACTGAGTCTCAGGGTAAAGCTACAGGGTTTTATGACCGAGCAAGGCAGGCTAATGAAATTATCGCAGGGGTTGAAGGTCAAGGGACTAATTTTGGGCAGGCATTATTAGGCATAATCCCTTTTGATGCAGCTAATTGGGCAAAAAGTCCAGAGCGCCAACAATACGAGCAGGCAAAGCGTGACTTTATTAACACTGTGTTGCGTCAAGAGTCAGGCGCGGCTATTGGTAAAGATGAGTTCACAAGCGCTGATAAGCAGTATTTTCCACAGGTAGGCGATAGCTCGCAAGTTATTGCTCAAAAGCGCCAAAATCGTGAAACTGTAGCAAACGCGCTTAAAATTATTTCTGGAGCAGGGGCTACTCTTTTAAATACAAGTACCCCTACTAATAAAGCGCCTACGTCACCCATGAGCGCGATTGATAACGCTATTGCAGACCTAGAGGGCAACTAAATGTCTTATACAGTAGTAGCCAAAGATGATAAAGGCGGCTTTATATATAGCTTTAATTCCGGTGGCAAGAAGCGTTATGGCTACAAGTCAGACGAGTACAGTACCACAGATAAAGATACTGTATTAGCTATCCTCAAAGATATTAAATCTGGCGCAGAAGGTGCGGGTACTCCTGCTGTAGTTAAGCAGCGTGGAATTGAATCCATGCAAAAACAGATTGTAGAACAAGCTCCTGTATCAGTACGCGCCCAAAAATTTGCAGAGGGTATCCCGTTTGCTGGCTCTTGGATTGACGAAGCTGGGCAAGCCATTTCGCCAGAATTAGGAACTAAAGCTAAAGCAGCTTCAAAGGCAATGCAAGCTCAACACCCTATAGAAAGTGAAGCGTTAAAGCTAGGTGGAGCCATAGCAAGTACCGCCCCACTAGGATTGTTAGGAGGCGGTTTTAGGTCTGCTGACTCTGTTACGCGAGCAGGAAAAATGGCAAAAGGTGCTGGTATTGGTGGGCTGCTAGGTGCTAGCGAGGGATTTGTTCATGGCGCTGGCGAAGCAGAAGCAGGCCAACGCTTAGAAGGTGGTAAAACAGGCGCAGCGTTTGGTGGCCTAACTGGTGGTGCGTTTGGTTCAGCCGCCCCGCTAATTGGTGAGGGTGTAACAAATCTAGTAGGGTTTATTAATCGATCTGATCTTGGTGTTATTCAGGCTACTCTTGGGGTTAGCGCCACAGCAGCCAAAGTAATTAAAGATGTTATGGGACGAGGCGGTGACTTAGAATCAGCAATAGGTAACATACAAAGAGCTGGTGAGCAGGGCATGATTGCTGACGCAAATGAGGCCATACAGGTGTTATTAGATGCTACAGCTACAGCATCGCCAAAAGCGACACAAACTGTATCGGAAGCTGTTACTGGTCGCGCTGTTCAGGCTAGTGGTAAGATTGACGAAGTAATGACTAAAGCTTTAGGGGCGGCTCCTAAAGGACGCATTTCGGCAGCAGAAGAAATCGCCAAGCGCACATCTAAGGAACGCGGTGAGGCTTATAAGATAGCTTATAACACGCCTATTGATTACGCTACCCCGCAGGGTGTGGCTATAGAAGAAATATTTAAGCGTATTCCAAACGATTTGATGAGTAAAGCCATCAAGGCAGCTAATGATCGCATGAAGTTTAGCGGGTTAGGTCATGAGCAAGTTATGGCTACTGTGGCAGAAGATGGGAGTATTAGTTTTTCTAAGATGCCTAATATGGTTCAGTTAGATCATATTAAGCGCGTGCTAGGCAACATGGCAGAGGATGCTAAAGGGCCGTTGGGTCAAGATACGTCTGATAGTATGTTTTATGGTGATATATCTGGTCAATTGCGAAATGTATTAGTTGAAGCTGTTCCGTCTTATGGGCAAGCATTGCAGCTAGGCGGTGATAATATTCGTGAGCAAATGGCAGGCGAATTAGGTTATAAGCTGTTACGCCCAAGCACTACGCGAGAACAGATTGCTCGCGCATTAGTAAAGGCTACTGATGCTGAAAAGCAAACAGCTAGATTGGGCGTTAGAAACTTTATTGATGACACGCTGGCAAACGTAAAGGCCACAATTAGTTCGCCTGACGTTGATGTAAAGGCCGCTTCTCGCCTGCTTTCCGAGCTATCGTCTAAGGCCAACCAAGAAAAGCTGGGATTTATTTTAGGCCCAAAAGAAGCTAAACAAATGTCCGATCAAATTGAACAAGTACGGGCAGCTTTGGAGCTACAGGCTGCGGTAGCAGTTAACAGTAAAACGGCTCAGAGACAGGCTGTACAAGAAATGGTTGGTGATTTGACTGACGCAGGGCCATTGCAAACATTATTGACAGGCCATCCAGCACAAGCCACTCAAAAAGTTGTGCAGGCGTTAACTGGTGCAACTAAGGAAATGCAAGCAAGCCAAAAAGCACAATTATTTGAGGAACTGGCTACTGTCTTAACAAATAAGCGAGGAAAGGAAGCCCAAATAGCACTACGTCTGATTATGAAAGCAATGGATGGTCAGGAATTAGCCAACAGCCAAGCGCAATTAGTTGCTAATGTTGTTATAATGGGTACAGCAGCGCCAGCCGCAACTCAAAGCGGAAAGGCTTTATCAGAATAAGGGTTTACTATGCCACAGGGTCAGATGACAGAGCAAGATATTCAAAGCGCAATTAAGGCGGCTATAGAGGCTGGGATTGCTTATATTGACAGCGATATTGCTAGAGAGCGCGAAAATGCCCAGAAGTATTTTGATGGAAAAGTCAATCTTGAGCATGAAGATGGTCGTTCTAAGGTAGTCTCTACAAAAGTACGCGATGTTATTCGTGGAGCTAAACCCAGCTTAATGCGAGTATTTTTATCGAATGATAAATTCGTCGAGTATTCACCACGAAACCAAGAGCAAGTCATGGCGGCAGAGCAGGCCACTACATATGCGCACTGGAAGTTTAATGAATGCGGAGGCTACAATATCCTCAATAACGCCATACACGATGCTTTAGTAAAGAAGGTTGGTTTGGTTAAGGTTTGGTGGAATACTGCGGTTATTGCCGAAACGCATACATATGAAAACTTGACAGATCAAGAAATGACTTATCTAGCTCAAGAAGATGATGTAGAGATTATTGAGCATACTCAAGATGTGACTGTAGAAGCTGATCAATACGGTATGGATATTGAGCAAAACAGACACAGTATAAAGCTGCGACACAGCCGAGAAGAAGGTGATCTGGTAATCGAAAACGTGCCACCAGAAGAATTTTTTATAGACAGTAACGCCAAAAGCATTGATGATGCGTATATTTGTGGACATAGAACGAGCATGAGGGCTGGTGATCTTGTAGCTCAAGGGTATGACTATGACAAAATAATGGCCTTAGCTGGAACTGATGATGATACGCTTTCAGGTGAAGAAGAAAAAATATTACGATTTGGTGAGTCTTTAGATTCAACTGATGGAGTTTCTAATGACCCGTCAATGCAAGAAGTTATTGTTACTGAGGCTTATATGCGCATTGATGCCGAAGGTGATGGCATTCCGACTCTGCATAAGTTTTTGTGCGCTGGTACAGGTTATGAAATCCTAGATATGGAAGAATGGGATATTACACCATTTGCAGATTTCCATATTGACCCAGAGCCACACGCGTTCTATGGTCGCTCACTCGCTGAGTTAGTGATGAACGATCAAGATACTACCACTAGTGTTTTAAGAGGTATTCTTGATAACGTGGCGCTGACTAATAACCCACGGTTAGAAGTCATTGAAGATAACGTAGAAATGGAAGATGTGTTAAATAACGAAATCGGGGCTATTGTGCGCTCAGAGCAGGGCGGCTCAGTCATTCCGCTTACTGTTCCATTTGTTGCTGGCACAACACTGCCTGCGCTGCAATATTTAGATAGGCTTGTGGAAGAAAAAACAGGTATAAGCAAAGCTTCAATGGGCCTTGATGCAGATGCCTTGCAGAACACTACCGCTACAGCAGCCGCATTAACCGCACAGCAAGGCGCTGGTCAGGTTGAGGTGATGGCGCGTAATTTGGCTGAAACGGGCTTTAAGCGCCTATTTAAGCTGATTTTGCGCATTATGACTCAAAATTCACCAGAAGAAACTTTGATGCGTTTGAGTGGCAACTTTATTCCAGTTAACCCTGCTACATGGGATTCTGAAATGGATGTTACTGTGAATGTCGGTTTAGGAACAGGTCAGGAAGATACTAAGGCCGCAATCTTAATGCAGACTTTCCAAACTCAGCAGATGATCTGGCAGACATACGGCCCGAATAATGGCTTAGTAAGCCTCACCCAGATGAGAAACACTTTAGCAGATACTTTATCTTTAGGCGGCATTCGTAATGCAGACCGCTATTATGCACCAATGACCCAGCAAATTGAGCAGCAGTTAATTGCACAGCAACAACAGGCTCAAGCACAGCAAGGCGAGCAGGGAGACCCAATGGCTCAAGCATTGATTCAGGCCGAGCAGATCAAGGCGCAGGCTAAGATGCAGGGTGATCAAATGAAAATGCAGGCCAAGATGCAAGCGGATAACACTAAGATGCAGGCTGAAATGCAAATTAAGGGCGCTGAAATGCAACAGAAGCAGGGCAAAGAGCTAGCAGAATTGCAATTAAAGTATCGTGACTTGCAAGCGTCAAACGACTTAGACCGCGATAGAATGTCCCAAGATTTACTTATACAGGCAGCTAAGATATTAGGCGAATACGGGACAGCCGTGGATGTTGAGCGAGTACGTCAAATTCAAGCAGCTCCGCGTGATATGAATGGGAATATTCAATGATAAGTAAGCATGACGCTGAACATTTGTTAAGAAATGATACTTTTATCAAAGTATTTGATATAATACGCAAAGAGCAAGTTGATAAATTCATAAATACTAGTAAAGATGATATCAACGCTCGAGAGGAAGCGCATGATATAGTTTTAGCGCTAAAAAAAATTGAGAATCGCCTACAAAGCGTAATAACTGACGAGGCGATCAAAGACAAACGTAAAAGGTAAGCACCGTGAATAATACGACTGACCAAAGCGTACAAGGCGCTGTAGATGCGCTATTAGCTCCTAGTGAGCCAGTAGCCGAGGAAGTAGTAGCTGAGGCTGTAGAGCCTGAGTTGAACGAAACTGAGGCAGAAGAAGCCCCTGTCGATGACGATAGTGGTGAAGAAGCCGAGCTAGAAGATGATTCTGGCGAGGATGAATATGAAGCAGAAGAAGAACAGGAAGCCGATCAAGCTGGGCCTGACACCTTCACTATCAAAGTAGATGGTGAACAAGTTGAAGTAACCCTTGACGATCTAAAGCGAGACTATTCTGGACAGGCTTATATTCAAAAAGGCATGAAGCAAGCAGCGGAGGCCCGTAAACAGGCTGAAACCGCTTTTAACCAATTGCAGCAACAACAGCAGCAATTAGGTAGCTTGATGCAGCAGTTAAACACTGATGGCTTAGTTAAACAGCCTGTTCCACCTTCTGCGGCTATGGCTCAAGATGACCCTTTAGGGTATATAGAAGCCCAAGCCAAGTTTCAAGAGAACATGGGCAAGTTTCAGTCACAGAGGCAGCAAATTGCCAAGCAGGGCAATGCCATGAAGCGGGCGCAAACACAGGCTCAAAAAGCCTACTTGCAAGAGCAAATGGTAGAGTTAGCAAAGGTTATCCCTGATTTTAGTGACGCTGATAAGGCAACCAAACTCAAAAGTGATCTTGTGCAATTCGGTTCTAAGGTTGGCTATTCGCCAGAAGAAATTGGTCAAGTTTCTGACTCAAGAGCTATCAATACTCTACACAAGGCAATGCTTTATGATCAGATAATGGCTGGCAAAACCAAGGTTGATGCCAAGGTTAAGAAAGCCAAACCCCTGATTAAAGCTGGTGCTAAAAAGCCTACAAATACTGCTGCAAGCCAAGCTAGACAGCAACGTGCCAAACTGAAAAAGTCAGGCAGCATGAAAGATGCAGCCGAAATGTTATTTAATGGTTAATTTAGATTAAAAGGTAAAATATTATGACTCAGCCTACGAATACTTTTGATTCGTATGATGCCAATGGTATCCGCGAAGATTTGAGCGACATTATCTATGATGTGTCTCCCGAAGAAACCCCATTACTGTCATCTATTGGTAAAGTTAGCGCGTCTAACACTTACCATGAGTGGCAAACTGACGCTCTGCGTAGCTCTGCTGCTAACGCCCACATTGAGGGTGATGATACTGCTGCCGAAGCGCGTACAGCTACTACTCGTTTGGGTAACTATACCCAAATCTTTAAAAATGCTGTTGTGACCGCTGGCACTGACGCTGGTCTTAGCAAAGCAGGCCGTGGTAAAGAAATGGCCTATCAGGTTGTTAAGGTTGGTAAAGAGCAAAAGCTAGACATTGAAAAGGCTTTAATGGACAACAATGCTCGCGTAGCTGGTAATGCTACCACTGCACGTGAATTGGCTGGCTTGCCTGCTTATTTAACGTCTAACACATCTGCTGGTTCTGGCGGTTCTGATGCTAACGGTACTGGCTCTAACGCCCGTACAGATGGTACACAAACTGCATTCACCCAAGCCCGTTTTGACACTGTTATGCAGTCAATCTGGTCTAGTGGCGGTTCCCCAGATATGGTTATTCTGTCAGCTTTCCAAATGGACAAGGCTCTAGGCTTTGCTGGTAACAACAACCAGCGCTCTACTATTGGCGCTGCTGACGGTAAGGTAGCTAACTTGCTAAATGTCTATATGACTCCTTGGGGTTCTGTAGAGTTTGTTCCAGCGCGTGAGAACCGTAGCCGTGATGTATTCATCGTCGAAAAGGATAAGTTAGCTGTAGCTGAACTGCGTAAGATGAAGAATGAAGCCTTGGCTAAGACAGGCGATAGCGAAAAGCGTCAAGTTGTTTCTGAGTGTACCTTAGTTGTACGCAACGAAGCCGCACAAGGTGGCGTATTCGACAACACTACATCTTAATTGATTAGTTTGTTTAAATCGTTATAATAAAAGGGTCTATATGGCCCTTTTTTTGTTTCTGGAGGCATCATGGTAAAAGTAAAGGTTGAGGTATTATGCCACGACATAGTTCTTGATACTAAGCGGTTTAAAGGCGAAGTGGTTGAGGTTGATAAAAGCATCGTTGATTTGATCAATAAAATGGACGAGGGCTACGGTTCTCATCGCATTAAAACCATTCCTAAAACTGTCAGGAAAAAGAAGGCCGTAAAAAATGGCTAAAATTGGCGAAGAATTTATCACGGAAGGTGATAAGATCATTCATAAAAAGCATCATGATTGGAGCGAAATGATCGCTCGTAACAAGATGATGCGTGATGCTGGTGCTGATCGCATGGGCGAATCTGTTCTGATTGGCAGTATTGATGCTGACTTGATTGGCATTTGGTTAAAAGAGGCTGGCGTTTCTTGGGATGACCCAGCGCGAGGCGATGTTATAAAGAAGAAGATGTTGTCAGGCGACTTTGATAAGTTGCGAGTATGGAAAGGCAAATATTAAAAAGGACAGGGGTTTATCATGACAGATCATGAAACGCTGAAAAAGTGGGCGAATGAGCGCCAGTTAAAAACATTACAGGCATTAATTGATCATGGAACGCAAGCAAAGGCTGCAAAAGCGCTTGGGATTAATGTTCGGAATGTGCAACGGCACTTGAGGGCTGTACGCGACAAGGCAGGGCGGCAGGGGTATGCTCCAGATCATGATATGTTGCATACAGCTCCAAATTCTCACATAGTTAAAGGCGTATCAACGCTTTATGGTGATAACGGTCAGGTGAAGCAGCAATGGGTTAAGACCAACCTAAAGGCAGATGAAACGCAGCAGGCTATGCTTTCTTTTGTTGAAGGGTTATCACAAGATTTGCCTAAGTATACGCCACATGTAAAAGCCCCAGAATTACCATCCAATGATTTAATGTCATGCTATGTTATTGGCGATCATCATCTAGGTATGCTATCCAGTAAGAATAGAACTAGCGATGATTGGAGCATAGAGCTGGCAGAAAATACGCTAATCGCTGCAATGGGTAAATTATTGCAAGCTGGTGGAAACACTGGAACTGGCATGCTTTGCAATTTAGGCGATTTCTTACACGCTAACGACTCCACAAATACAACTCAATCAGGCAATTTATTAGAAGTTGATGGCTATTTTTCTGACTCGTTTGAAGCTGCTGCTAGATTGCTACGTGGCATTATAGATATGATGCTTCTCCATCATACTAAAGTAGTAATAATGAATGCGCGAGGCAACCATGACCGCGACTCTAGCCTAATGTTGAACATTCTGCTTAAAGCGTATTATGAAGATGAATTACGCGTAGAAATTGTCGATAATGTCCGAAAGCTAGTTAATTTTTCTTTTGGGTCTAATTTTATTTGCGCTCATCATGGCGACAAAATGAAGCCCCAGCGCATGTACGAAATGATTACGCGCGATATGGCTAAAGAGTGGGGAAATAGTGAGCATCGGTTTGGCTGGATGGGGCATATCCACCACAAGACCGCGCACGAAATTGGCGGCATTCAGTTTGAAAGCTGGAATGTTCTGGCTGCTACAGATTCTTGGCACGATGACAATGGGTTTGGTAGTGAGCGTTCCATGACTTGTGTCACTCTGCATAAGCGATACGGTGAACATATGCGACATAAAGTTGGTATAAAGCAGATAAAAGAAATGTTATAATGTTGTATCAATTTACGCTTTATAAATGGACTTGCAGATGAGCGAACACCGATTAGATCGAATAGAAAAAAACCTTGACCGAATAGTTGAAAAGGTTGACTCTATGGCAGAGGTAGTGACAGCGCTGGCCCGTATAGAAGAAAAGCACGTTGCTGTGTCGCAGAGGCTAGACCACCACGACTCACGATTAAACAAGCATTCCAGTGAAATTGACGATATTAATAAGCGCGTAGTCACCAACACTAGTAAAACTGGCATGAACGAATGGGTAATCCGACTTGCAATTAGTTCAATTATTGGTTTTGTCGTTTACCTAGCTCGCGGTTGATGTACCATAAAGCTTTCTTTAAATCTTGGATGCCGCCATCTGTATGCTTCAAATCTGCTCGCCAGATATATTTTATCGAATTACCAAGATTAAAGCACATGTGTTCTGTTATCTGGATACATTCGATTCCACTACCATGAGCTTTGTAATGATCTGGGTTTATTAAGTCGCTCATTTAGCAACGCCCTTGAGCTTTTCGACGGTTCGCATTCCAGCTAAACCGAGCATTGCCAGCACCAATTCCATCATAGCATCAAGCGGTAAAGTTGGCTTACCTACTTCTGGCATTAACCACTCAAGCACTGGATTGATAATAAACGCAAAAGCAAGCCCACTACCGCAAACCCACATCAAAAAAGGTCGAGCGCCTGCCACAAACATTGACCTGTGAGATACTTGTACTTTAGTTATCTCAGCCTGCACTAACGCTGGCTTCATTTCTAGTTTGCGTTTAATTATTTCAGCCTGTACTCGTTCTTCATCTGATGTAAACAGCTTGTCTATGACGTTGCCAACAGCCTCAACTGGCTCTGCAATGTCTTTGTTAAAGAAACTAAAAAAACCCATTAGTATTCTCCTTTTTTCATAATTAAACTTAAAGTTATGGCTCGGCCTTTGACCATATCGGCCCACCTTGAGTCAAGCATTTCAGCACTTGCTCGCTCGTAGTCACCAAGCTCTACGGCTGCTAGCATTTTGCGAAATTCTAAGAAGCGTGGCAAACCCAAATTGAAGCACATATCAATCATAACGTCTTGTCGCGCCTCGTCTAAATCGTGGAAAAAATCTAAATTAGACTCAAGCTCCATGTAAACGCGCGCAATGTCATTGGTTAGAATCATATCAACTTCTGAATCTGAAAGCCCAATACCGCCCTTGTTTGGGTCGATGTTGCGCCCCACTCCAATAGTCAATGCCCCAGCGCTGCATCGGTATACAAAGCGCCTCACTCCTTCATGACGCTTAATCATTTCTCGCAACTTGACGCTCATTCTGAGTCCTCCATAATCTTCTTTACTTCATCGTGGGCGGTTTCATCGCCAATAATAATTGTAACCGCTTTTCCGGTTTCTTCAAATTCATCTAGTGCTTTTACTACTACATCATAAAGCTCTGACTCAGTGTTTATATTGCTGCGTAACTCTGACCAAGCAGAGTAAACCGGAGCTAATACAAAAAGCACTACGCTAGCAAAAACGGCCAAGCCAGCGGCAATCCAAACAATTTCAGAAAAAATTGATAGAAAATTCATTAGAACCCCTTTGGAAAACGCTTGTGTTTTGCTTTAATATAGTCACCCACAATGCCTGATCTGACTATATCATTTTCAGTAAAATAGTTAAAATCAAATCGTGTCGGCATACCCTGTATCACCTGTAAAAAACTTTCTATGTTTTTTTCTGATGGTTTAGTAAAATCACGTTGCAGTATGTCTCCGCAAAATATAATTTTAGAATTGTAACCAGCTCGCGTAAGCACCGAGTCTGCCTCATGCGCGGTCATATTCTGGAACTCATCTACGATAATTATAGCATTATCTAGTGTCAGTCCTCGTATAAAAGATGTAAGCATAAATTCAACCCCGCCATGCTTGGTCAAAATCTCATACGCATCATCGCGCTTAAAAAGCTCGCCACATACTTTTTTATATGGCAGTTCATATACCGCACCCTTTTCAGCCTCGGTACCCTTTAAGAACCCTATGTCTCTTGTCGGGACAGCACTTCTGACTATAACTACGCGCCTATAATCTGAGCCTGCCATTATCTCGTTGAAAGCCTTGTAAAAAGCCATAAAAGTCTTGCCTGTGCCAGAGTATCCAAGCAGTAATTGGCTTTTGCTGCTTTGATAATTTTGAAAAAAAGTAGCTTGGTTGTCAGTAAGTGGCGATACAGATTGCAAGTCAAGATTGTTATCATTGAATACGTTTTTCGCTTTACGTCTTGCCATGTGTCATATCCTTTTTGGCTTATGGAGTCCTAAAAGTTATAATATCACACATTTATGCACACACACCAATACACACCAATACGCCATCAGATACAAGTGTGTAGATTTCTGAGCCAAGCAGCTCTAGCCATTCTGATAAAATTTTAGCCTCATCGGTCTCTGTGTTATAGTAAATCATGATCTTCTCCTATCCAAGTTCCGCTTGGGCGGTGGGGCCGAAGCCCCTATTTGTTATGCTGCTTCTTGAACCGCTATGCGCTGAACAACTGTTTGGGCCTGCCCCTTATATTCGTCATGGCCTTTTACTGTAGCCTTAATAGTCATAACGTCACCAACTTCACCGAGAAAACTACCAGTAAACGACACCAGTAGCGCCTTAGTGGCTAAATCTACCATCTGGTAAATGCGCTGGTAGCCGTAGTAGCCATCGTAGCCAATAGCCTTAATGATTTGAACGCTATAGGTGTCGCGCTTCTTAGGCTCGCCAATGTATAAATCCTTTTTAGGTGTGGGTAAGCTAATGTAGTCACGCTTTGCTAAAATAATGTCACGAACACAACTCATAAAACTGTCAAAGTCACTAGCTTCACCAAGCCATTGAATGTACGACTGAGGCAGCTCATCAACAGTGTTATCCTTATATTTACCAAAAGATACAATGCCATTTTCTAAAGAGCAAAGCATTGCAGCTTGCTTACGTGCCTGTTCGCTCATCATAGCTTCATGACGCTCTGCGGCTAAAGCATCAGCTTTAATTCGTGCAGCCTCCATTTCAGCGGCTGTGCGCTTCTTAATCTCGCGCATTTCATCAGCGATATGCTCTGGGCCATTTGTGCGTAGTTTTCTGCCAAGGTTATTGCAAATTTTAACAGCCTTGGTATACGCCTCGTTAGCGTCTTGAGATAGATTACGAACATAATAGTCAGTTTCAAGGATGGTGCCCTGATAAACACCGTTAATAACAGAGTTACCGTCTGGCCCATCACTTGGTATATGAAGCTGGGCTGTTACTCGTAGCGTATAGTAGGCGTTAGTCTCGCCAACACCAATAAAATATTCAGGAGTAAATTTTTTCATTTCTGTTTCCTTCAAGAATTTAACTCACAAATCAACAATACACGAAACACTTTAACCCTGTCAACAGTTTATTTTAATTATTTAATCTTTTCTTTAGTTTTAGCTTTCGACTGAATATAGCTTTAACCCGTCTATAATAGTCAATGTCAAATCGTCGCGCCTCGTTATTAGTTTCTAGCGCCTCGACTTTGGCTATGCCTATGCGGGTTATGAGTGATTTACGGTACTCGACTATATTGCCAGATAAATAGCGGTTGCAGCGCACACATTGGCTGTGGCAGTTATGCTGGTGAAAAGCAAGGTGAGAAGCAGAGCCACGACTTCTGTAATGGCCTGCATCAACAGCGCCACCTAGCTTTTGCTCTGGCAGCGAGCCACAGCTAATACATGGTAAATGGCGGTCTCGGTATCGAATGTAAGAGTTAAACGCTGCCTGCGCTTCTCTTTTCCACTGTGCTGCACTTTTAACGCGCTCCCTATACTCGCGTAACTCTTTCTTGTTCGACTGTCTACGGGCTTTTCTGACGCGATTAAGACCGTATTCTGACATACAATCTATGCCGCAGAAGAAGCCCAGAGGCACCAGCTTACCATGCTCGACTAAAGCATAAGTTTTGCAGTGCCTACATTTACGCTTGCTATTAGCCATTACTGCATAGCCATATAATCGTCATACTGCCTAGCAACATCATCATTAAACCGTACATGGCGTTCAGCGCCATAGGCAAACAACCATTCGATAAACTCGCTACCTTCATTGATATCAAACTGGCTAGTCTTTGGCGGTATCGGCATCCAGCCTGATTCTGTCTTGCCAGATGGTATGTATTTGATACCCTGCTTTAGTGGGCGCTGATCACGCTCTAACTCAAATGCGAAAACCAATACTAGGTATTCTTTTGCACCTTCTGCTGTCAACTCTGCGCCGTTGAATTTAACCTGTTTAGCTATCTCGCTTATCTGCGCATGCCATAGCGCATTCTGGGCTGTTGAGCGTGTCACTTTTCCCAGTGTTAACACAATAGTTCCGTACTCACTCACACCGCCACGTATAAACTTATTCACTTGTGGGATTAATTGTTCAAGTGTTTCTGTATTTATTTTGGTACTATAATTAGACATACAAACTCCACATGACAACGCAGAAAATAATTGTACCAGCTACAAAAGCTAGCGCTTCTTCATCAGTTTCAAACATCTACTCGCCCAACGCAATAAACTCACTAGCTTTCATATGGAATATTTCAGCAAGTCGTATAATTGTTGACATACTGATTGAGTCACGGCTACGCCAGTACGACACCTGAACTGGACTTACCTTCATCTTTGTCGCCAAATCTATATTTTTTAAGTTGTTTGCTGCCATCGCAATCCGCAAAGCTTTACCTGTATTAACCATTTTTCAAATCCTGTGTTATAATAACTAGGATATACTCCTAGTTGGTTTTGCCCCACCTTTTGATGGGGCTTTTTTTTGCTTACTAAAAAGGTATGTCATCACATTCAAGTTTGTCTGGCGCAGCTTGTGGTGCTGGCTCTTGACGCTGTTCTTTTAAATTGAACGCAAATGACATAAATTTTTTGCCACTTTGGCTCGTTTTAATCCAAGCTGACATCCACATTTCTTGACCGTTGACTTCACAACTGCCAGTGTAGTCGGGATGACGATCAGTTTGCTTTTTGTCGTTCTTAAAAAGCGCACCTGTATTGTTGTTGTCATAAGTCATTTTATTACATTCCTCTAATTTCACGAATAAATGTTTTTTGGCTGGTAGTCAACTGACTCCAAACCGCTTCTTTTTCAAACAAACGAAGCTCATTTAGCGCTTCTTTTAATTCGCTAGTTTCACCGCTTGATTGGCTGGTGCTAATTAGTACCAACAATTTTTGCACAAGAGCTTTACGCGCTCGTTTTGGTGGCGCTATAGATACACCGTCAGGCAATGTTGGCTCATTGCGTAGCATAGCTGCCTCTGCGTCATCATCTACCGCTGGTATGCCAGCCATAGCTTGTAAAGCATAACGCCTAGCATATGTAATAGCAGAGCCAGCGCCTTGTGGAGTAACTTTGTCCATTGGTAGCAGATACTCTTGCTGCACCCATTCGCCAGACTTGTGCATAAGCATAGTGGACACCCCAACACCCTGACCACCAGCAGAGGTGACAGGCATTTGTACATAAGATAGGCCATGCTTTGCGAATGGTTCCTTGAGTACCTTGATTACGCTGGTTAGGTCAGCATAGCTAGACTTAAAGAATGGGTTAGCACTATCTTTTACAGCACCACCCATTTCAGCCTGTGCTAGCGCTAGTGCGCTTGCTAGTTCTTTTATTGTTTCGGATTGGTTCATTTTTTTCTCCTGCTTGATTTATAGGCCTTATTATAAACATAATTATTTATTAACGCAAGGGTTGTTATTTATTTTTTTATGCGGTATTATTTGCTTGCATTAATACAAAACTACGGAGAAATATTATGTATAACTTTAAAGCAGCCGAGCAGGCTATTATAGACTTACGGGCAGATGAAGATGAAATTGTTTTGTCGGAAATTGACTTAGCGGTTGATGACTTACTTAATGACGGGATTTACCATTTTGATAAGGTCAATTCAGTTTATCTTGATGAAGTCATACAAGAAATGGACGAGGAAAATGCAGGTGTTATTTATGCAATGGTCGCAGCCACTTTCAGTGCCAAAGATAAAGATATGGCGAGTCAGCAATTGCGAGAGGCCATTACCGATTATGTCATTTCCAAATGGGAAGAAAATTTTTATGAGTATTTTTTAGCGTCAGCAGCCAGCCGAATAGGAGATTATGATGAATAAGCGGTACGAATCCACGCTAGGTAAAGTTGTACTTTATGTTTATAAAAAAAACTACATGGTTTATGGTGAGGTAAGCCATATGAATTTTACTTTTAAGACTAATTGCCTGCAAACGGCAGAGCAAATGTATGATTGGTGGCTAGAGCGCGTTTATATAGCGCCAGTTATTACAAAAGATGCAGTTAAACTAGGGCTATCGCCATCAACAAAGGTATTTGAATTATGATTACTAACGAAGCAAAAAGATGGGTTCGGGTATATGTGCGTCGATGCTTTAATGTATGGATTGAAAAATTAATAGATGAGCCAGAGCAGTTAAATGGTCTTGCTCGTTGGGTAAATGACGCAAAAAGAGACATTAGCCGCCAAGTCTATGATACTACGTGCGAAGTTGAAACGATGAAAAAGCGCGTTAAATCAACTGCACCTATTGTTAGCGCAATGGCGTTAAAAATAGCAGTTATGACTGAGCTACGCTTTCTTTTTAAAAACAGCAACAGTTTAGGCCATGTTCTGCTAGGGTGCGCATATGCGTTTGACTTAGATGATGATTGGTGGAATAAAAAAAGCGACATACCTTTGCAGCGCTGGGGTGAGATTATGATTGAGCTAGCTGTAGTTAAGCGAGTGCAATTTTCTAACGATGGAGCAGAAGCCTTTGCTAAAATGGCGGTGAAATAAAATGGAAAACTTTTTTTATACGCTTACAGGGGTTTGTTTATGGGCTGGCTTGATAGTGGAGGTGCTTTATGTCTAGCAACGACATAACGGGCGATGCGCTGCGCTCTAGGGCGCAAAATAGGGCTTATGACGAGGGTTATGAGCGTATCTTTGGCGGTAAGAAAAAGTCAGTACAAACAGAACTGGAGGAAAAAAAAGACTATAAAAAGAAAACCCCTGCTTGCAAAACACAGGCAGGGGCTATAGAATAGATTGAGTCGGGTGAGGGAGTGCAATCCCATCACAGCCGACAAGGGAAACAGGAAGATTCGACTAGCCGACTCAGGTACTAGTTTAACAAATGTTATAACATAACACAATTCCTTATTCTCTTGCTGGCATCGTTGGGCTTCTGTTTCACCCGATAGGCAAGCAACAGGTGGTCATTCTTTTTGAAGTCTCCTACTGTATAAACTAGGGTTCCAGCAAGTCTTGTCTTTAGCGCTATGAGTAGTCTGTCACGCGACTTTACATTGGCTTCATGCCTTGAGGGATACGCATTGACATTCGGGTATGGGCGCACTGGGCGGCAATAAGGCCGTAACCATACCAGCAAGCAGACTTATTTTTAGCTTGCCCCGAATATTCCGTGAGCGATTCTGCACTGGCGAATTGGGTAATACTGCTTTAGTTACTTGCGTAGCTAGGGTGAGTATTACCCGAAACAAACCGATTCGCTTAAGCTGCTTGGCGATAACAGTTAACACTGTTGGTTAGTTGCTTTTGTTTACTAAGTTAAATAAAGCTGTTTACACAGTTAAATATAGCTGTTAATATTAGATCGCAGCTTATAAATAAAAACCCCTGAAAAGGTGACAGAAAATGGAATTAAGACCACATCAAGAGCTAGCCATACGGGAACTGCGCGATTCATTAAGAAGCGGCAATAAGCGCCCACTACTAGCAGCTCCTTGCTCATTCGGCAAAACAATCACAGCAGCTTACATTTTGGCAGAAGCAGCTAAAAAAGGTAAGCGCGGTATTTTTATCTGTGACCGTATCAAGTTGGTACAACAATCAATTGAGTCATTTACTAATCACGGATTAGACATTGGTGTTATCCAAGGCAATCACGAATTAAAAAAGTACCATGCTCCTATACAGGTTGCGTCTATTCACACTTTGGCACGTAGAGATAAATTGCCTGATTTTGATATAGCTATTGTTGATGAGTGCCATACAAACTATAAGTCTCTTATAGAGATTATGAAGAAGTACAATAATATTCCTTTTATTGGCTTATCTGCCACGCCTTACAGCAAAGGTCTGGGTAAGTATTACGATGATTTAATTTTACCTATCACCCCACGCCAGCTTTTAGATCAGGGCTACCTATGTCCGATCAAATACTACGGGGGCGCTAAAGCCAACTTAGATGGTGTTAAAAAACGCGCTTTATCAACGGGTGGTAGTGATTATGACCCCAAGAGTCTAGCAACGGCTACTGAGAACGACGAGCAGCTAACTGGTGACATTATTAAGAACTGGTTGCATCATGCGCAGGGTATGCAGACAATCGCCTTTACGCCATCCATTCGGCACTCTAAGGAGCTAGTGCGCCAGTTCAATGCGGCTGGGATTACAGCAGAACACATAGATGGCTATATGGCAGAAGATGAACGACAGGTGTTATTTGATGCCCATGATCGCGGTGACTTTATGATCTTGTCGTGTTCGCGTTTACTGAACACTGGTTATGACGCGCCAAAGGTGCAATGCTTAATAGACGCATTTCCAACCAAATCTACAATTGTACTCGCCCAACGCTGGGGACGCATACAGCGCATAGCTGATGGCAAAACTCATTCTGTGCTGCTAGATCATGCTGGTAATTTTCAGCGTCATGGTCCAGTAGAAGATATAATCCCAGATCATCTTGACGATGGTAAGCAACGATTTAACGAGAAAAATCAAATCAAGGAAAAGAAAGAGCCAAAAGTAAAAGAGTGTCCACAATGTTATCAGCAATTTGTTGGTATTCGTTGTGCTTGTGGTTATGAGATACCCATTAAAGAGCAGCTAGATACTACTGACGAAATCCTAGTGGAGCTAAAAGCTAGTGCCAAGCGCAATCGCACAGATACGCCAGAGCATAAAGCACAATTCTTGTCAGAGCTAATGGCATACGCATCGATTAAGGGGTATAGGTATGGATGGGCATCACACAAATATAAAGAAAGATATTCAGTCTGGCCTAATAAGATAAAGCCACACTCAATTAATAGCGGTATCAGTGACGAAACTAAGAAGTTTATCACTAGTCAGAATATTAAAAACAGTAAAAGGAGAGCAGCATAATGAATAATAATATCGAATGGCAAGCAGAGCAATTGGGTCTAAAGCGTATGGGTCGGGAGTACAAAGGCCCATGCCCTGTGTGTGGTGGTAATGATCGTTTTCATTTGAAAGAAGGTAGATATAAGCCAGTGCTTTATCATTGCCGCCAAGGCTGTGAATTTACTGAGATAATGCGAGAATTGGAAAGTCTCGGTATTGTGAAGCGCGATGATACCTATGAACAAAAAAAGTTTACTAGCAGGCATAAGCGAGAGCTGGTGCAATCCCGTATGGTTGTGGGTATGTACGAAGCGCAGCAGGAGCAGGGTGTACCATTGTCGTTGCAAGACTATAAAGCGTACAAGCTGGCGGTAAACCGAGTTCAGGGCATTGAACAACTAATGGCTAGTTAGGAAAAAACATGGCAGATATTAAAGCAGAATACATTGACCACATGGGCAGTGATCTAACAGTAGTAAATGCAGCAAGGGTATCCTTTGATTTCGCCCATATGTTTAACCAGCGTACAGATGTTATGCATAGGTCGAAATTCAGGAGCTTTCTCAACATGTTTCCGAGATTGTCGAACCATTGTTCCCAGTTTCTTGGGCAGCTTTGACAGAATAATGTACCATAA
>ERZ1048686.942-NODE-942-length-24961-cov-43.006023_pt1 | contig 24961 bp, 19 predicted proteins | sample MGYA00383099_ERZ1048686 | MGnify/ENA primary metagenome ERZ1048686 (study PRJEB29581, sample SAMEA5548369) | metagenome | biome: marine; feature: coastal; material: water | depth 25 m | study: Short-term variability in the microbial, nano- and picoplankton... | reverse complement strand
CAAATGGGGCTTGCCACACCAATAGGTGCTGTAGGTATTGCAGCAGTAATCTTAACCGCAATATTTTGGCTTTTTGGTTTTTTGCGTATGGGTATATCTGGCTTGACTGCACAAGCTTTAGGTAAAGGAAATAATATAGAAGCAAATGCTTTACTAATTCGTTCTTTAACAATTGGATTCGCAATTGGTTTATTTTTTATTGTTGTGCAGGCACCGCTTTTTTTTGGTGCACTATGGTTTTCACCTGCATCAATGGAAGTGAAATCTTTAGCTAAAGAATACCTCGAAATAAGAATTTATAGTGGTCCCGCAGTCATAGGTCTTTATGGAATAACTGGTTGGTTAATTGCTAAAGAAAAAACTAAATCTGTTTTTTTCATTCAATTTTTTATGAACAGTATAAATATTTTATTAGACGTAATATTTGTTCTTAAATTTGATATGGGAGTTGCAGGAGTTGCATATGCCAGTTTGATAGCTGAATGGACTGGTTTGCTAATTGGTATCTGGGTAACAAGAGAAGCATTTGGAAACAGACTTTGGAAAAATAAAAATTACATTTTTGATACAGTGCAATTAAAAAAAATGGCTGTTGTAAACAGTGACATCCTAGTTAGAACACTCTTATTGCAAGCTGCGATACTTAGTTTTATGTTTTTGGGGTCTTCATTTGATGATGAAACATTAGCTGCTAATCAAATATTAATCCAATTTCTACACATAGCATCTTACGGGTTGGATGGCTTTGCAGTAGCTTCGGAGTCTTTGGTAGGGAAGGCTGTAGGTGCAAAGAAAATAGATAATTTTCGCCAGACGGTAAAGATGACATCAATGTGGGGAGCTATTACTGTAATAATAATGGCAATATTGTTTGGACTGTTTGGTGGTATGCTTATTAGCTTGATGACTACTTCAAGCGATGTTCAAAATATTGCTGTGCAATACTTACCATGGATGATTATTGCGCCTCTTATTGCCGCTGCATCTTGGATGCTTGATGGTATTTTCATTGGTGCAACAAGAACAGCTGATATGCGAAATATGATGTTAATTTCATTTGCTATTTACATTGTAAGTTTATTTATATTTTTACCTAGTTTTGGCAACCATGGATTGTGGTTAGCATTAATAGTGTTTTATATGTCACGCGGTATTACTCTAGGCCTTCGATTTAAAAAAATTGAGCTAAATATGATTTCAAACTAAAATAAATTTTTTAAAGGTAATCTTGAATGCCTGAGCCCACTGCCTGACTAATGTGATCATATCCATTTTTTTCTAAAAGAGTATCTAATCCTTTTGCTATGTCATGGCCAAGAGATAGCCCATGGAATACCAAAGCTGTATATAACTGTACTAGTGAGGCTCCAGCTCTAATTTTTTCAAATGCAGCTTCAGCTGAGTCTATTCCTCCTACACCAATAATAGGTATATTTCCCTCTAGTTCATACGCTAACTTTGCCAATACTCGTGTTGATTTTTCAAATAATGGTTTGCCTGATAAACCGCCTGTTTGAATTTGGTGTTCACTCATTAAGTTTGTACGATCTAGTGTAGTATTTGTAGCAATTATTGCATCAATTCGTGTATGACGAGCTACTTGAGCAATTTGAGAAATTTCTTCTGATGTTAAGTCAGGTGCTATTTTTAAAAAAATTGGAATTTGTCGATCTAGTTGATTTCGTGTTTCTATAACTCCAGTAAGTAATGCTGTAAGAGCTTTTTCGCCCTGTAAGTCACGAAGTTTTTCAGTGTTTGGTGATGAGACGTTTACAGTAGCAAAATCAATAAAATTACCACAAGTTTCTAAAACTTTTACAAAATCAATTGCTCGGTGTGAGCTATTTTTATTTGCCCCTAAATTCAACCCCACAATACCTGTATTAGGGCGTTTTGATAACCGGTCTGCAATAATTAGCATACCTTCATTATTAAATCCAAACCTATTGATTGATCCTTGGTCTTCATTCAATCTAAAAAGACGAGGTTTATTATTTCCCTTTTGTGGTTCTGGAGTGGCTGCACCAACTTCGATAAATCCAAAGCCAGTATTTAATAAAGGTGCAATGACCTCGGCATTTTTGTCAAATCCAGCAGCCAAGCCAATCGGATTTGGGAGTTCGAGACCAGCTATATTTTGTTTCAAGCGTTTGCTCGTATAAACCCCAGCTTTGGGTGTTAAGCCGTATTTTAATGCTTTAATTGCTAAATGATGAGCATTTTCTGGATCAGTTTTATAAAGTAATTGAAGTCCTAATTTTTCTACAATTTTCATTAGAGATCTTTCGGAAATATATGAGAATTTCCTTTTGATGGTAAAGGTTTTATCCATAATGCATCATCGAGATTTAACTCTTCATATAAATGAGGGAATAATAGATTTCCTCGTGATTTTTCATATATAAGATTTTTGCCTAAATCGGCGTCGTTAAATGCTAATAGCATAAGGTCATCTTCATTCTTAAAATACTTATTCGCTGTTTCTACAATTGTTTCTGCAGTTGAAAAGTGTATGTACCCATCTTCTATATCAATAGGAGCACCTTTTGATTTTCCATTATCCCTCAAGTATGCCCACTCGTTTGCTCTTAAAATTTTATATATAATCAATTTAGGCCTCAAATATTGCTTTAAAATTTTTAAAGCCTTTAATTTCAATAGGATTTCCCGATGGGTCTCTAAAAAACATTGTGCGTTGTTCCCCAGGCTCACCTTCAAAGCGAATTTGAGGAGGAATTTCAAATTCTAGGTCTGCGTTTATTAAACGTTCTGATAAAATCAACCAATTATCTAATGATAGAATAATACCGATATGAGGCATTGGGACCATATGATTACCTACTTTTCCAGTATTGTTTGTTTCAAAAGGCTTACCAATATGGAGAGATATTTGATGGCCAAAAAAATCAAAGTCAACCCAAGTGTCTGTTGAACGGCCTTCAGTACAACCTAATAAATTACCGTAAAATTCACGTGAATGTTTTAAGTCGGTTACGTGATATGCCATGTGGAATAATGATTTCATTTGTTACACTTAACACGTCAAATGAATTGCCCCAAGCCTGTTTTAATTTATTTGTAACGAAAAATTAATTATTTACTTATGAGAATTTTATTATGCATATTGCATTAGATAAACTCACCTAAGGAAATAATAATGGTAAAGCATCACTATGGATTACCGTCATTAAAAATGATCGGAACATTTGAATCAGCTGCAAGACTTAAATCGTTCAAAGATGCAGCGGATGAATTACACGTCACTCCTGGTGCAGTTAGCCATCAAATTCGTAGCCTTGAGCAAGAATTGGAAATGAAATTGTTTTTGAGGCAATCAAGGGCTGTAGATTTAACCCCAGAAGGAAAAGATCTCTTTAAAGTGGTATCAAAATCCCTAACTGAAATGGGCCAAACAGTAAAAAAATTACGCGAATTAAATGATATACAACATATTTCAATCGGTTCAACTACTGCAGTTTTATCTATGTGGTTATCTCAAAAAATTGCACAGTTTTGGCGTGAATATGGGCATATTCAAATAAATCAAGAGGTTAGAGACCGTCCATTCAGAAGGCCATTAAGCCTAGATATGATAGTAGAATATTCAACTAAACCTCCAAATGAAGCGTCTAATGTGTTATTTGAAGATACATTGCTACCTTTATGCAGTCCTACATTTGAAGAAAAAGGTATATCTTCATTAGAGCAACTTTCTAAATCATATTTAATTCATCTAGATGCAAAGGAAACCAATTGGACAAGTTGGGAAAACTGGTTTCAAGCATTGAATTATAATGGCGAATTATCGGTTCGTCATCGTGTGAACAATTATGCTATTGCACTACAGCTTGCTCAAGATGGAATGGGTGTTGTTTTGGGGTGGAGGCGATTAGTGAGTCCTTTAATTGAAAACGGAAGTTTGATTCCATTAACAAAGTATGAAATTGTTGCACCTGGAAAATTTTATCTCGTGCATTCCAGCGGTAACCAGAAAAAATATTCAAAAATATTTAGTGAATGGTTGTTATTGCAAAATAAGTGAAATAATTTCACTCATAAACCAATAAAACTCGGTTGTTTGGTTCGAATGATTGTGAAAATAATCCTTTGAATCAAAGGAGTTTAAAATGTCAAATTTATCGTCTGTTATAAAGCCATTGAATACAGCTAAAGGCTTACCTAATGAACATTACATTGATGATAAGATTTTTCAGGAAGAAAAAGAAAGTGTCCTATTTTCAAATTGGTCAGCAATAGGGTTTGCTAAAGATACTCCTAAAGTAGGTGATGTTAATCCTATTACCTTTCTTGGAATGCCATTATTAGTTGTGCGTGATAATGACAAAAAAGTTCGTGTATATCAAAATACGTGCCGACATCGAGGCATGGTTTTAATCTCAGAAAGAAGAAATATACGTGGAACAATTCGTTGCCCTTATCATTCATGGTGTTACGGACTAGATGGCCAATTGCGCTCAACTCCCCATGTAGGTGGTCCAGGACAAAATACACATCCTGATATTAAAAGAAATGAGTTGGGGCTTGTTGAAATTCGAAGTCATGTTTTCATGGATGTAGTATTTGTAAACATATCAAATAACGCAGCATCATTTGAAGAAGTACACAGCGATATTATAAACCAATGGCAAGAATTTGATAAACCACTTTACCATAATGAAGATAGTTCTTTTGAACTAACTGTAAAAAGTAATTGGAAACTGGCAGTTGAAAATTATTGTGAGAGTTATCACTTGCCATGGGTACACCCAGGTTTAAATCTAGTCTCCCGACTTGAAGACCATTACCATATAGAGAACACTTTAAAATACTCTGGACAAGGGTCTTACGTTTATTCTCAGTTAAAAGGAAAAGATAATGAAGTATTTCCTGATTTTGATGGCTTGAAAAAAAAATGGAACACAGCATCTGAATATATATCGCTCTATCCAAATGTTTTATTAGGAGTTCATCGAGATCATACCTATGCAATTATATTAGAGCCTAAAAGTACGAATAAGACCCGAGAACATGTAGCAATATATTATGCATCAGCTGAAGCTACAAAAGCTCGCTTTAAAGATTTACGTATTAAAAATAAATTTTTCTGGGAAGATGTTTTTAAAGAAGATATTTTTGTAGTTGAAGGTATGCAAGAAGGCAGAAATGGTAAATTTTTTGATGGTGGTAAGTTTTCTCCCGTAATGGATGGGCCAACACATTTATTTCATGAATGGGTGGCTACACAAATAAATTTGGGACGAAAAGAGTTATAGAATTGTGACAAGGTTTGATAGATTAAATTCTAAAATTTTAAATGCTCATAAAAATGGAAATATTAATATCTTGGTGGATATATATTTTATGTTGGGTAATGAAGAATTAAAAAAGTCTGCAATTAAATCAGGATGTTTTTTACTAACTCAAGCATTTGTTTATGCACTTGAATCTGGTGATTGCCGTGCAAAAGAAATTCGTGAAATATTAATATCGTATGGAAGAGAAGAATAATGAAAACACATGCGCAAGCAGTTGTAATTGGCGGTGGAATAATTGGATGCTCAATACTTTACCATCTAACAAAATTAGGTTGGAAAGATGTAGTTTTACTAGAGCGTGATGAATTAACTTCAGGATCTACATGGCATGCTGCAGCAAACCTTCATGGCCTACATGATAATAATAATATTTCAAAATTACAGTATTATACAATGCAATTATATAAAGATTTAGAAATAGAAACTGGGCAAGGATGTGGCGTTTTTCAACCGGGATCATTATATTTAGCTCAAACTGAACAAAGAGAACATCAGCTCCGAATACAAGCAGCAAAAGCTAAATATTTTAATGCAAAATTCTATGAAATTTCTATTGATGAGGCAAAACTAAAAAACCCATTAGTAAATTACGAAGGAATTCGGTGTGTAATGTTTGAACCTGATGGTGGTAATGTTGATCCGTCTGGAGTAACTCAAGCTTACGCGACAGGAGCGCGAAAAATGGGTGCTGAAATTCATCGATTTACTCCGGTAATAGCAACAAACAGAAAAAGTAATGATACATGGGATGTGGTTACTCCAGCTGGAACGATTAATACGCAATGGGTTATAAATGTAGCGGGTTTATGGGGTAGGGAAGTTGCTGCCATGGCTGGTGTTAATTTACCATTACAGCCTACTGAACATCAATATCTTGTAACTGATACAATACCTGAAATTGAAAAAATGAAATATAGATTACCTTCTGTAGCTGATCGCGATGGGGAATATTATATGCGTCAAGAAGGTAACGGATTACTAATTGGTGCATATGAAAAAGATATGAAATTTTGGGCTGAAAAAGAAACGCCCAGTGGATTTGGTCATGAATTATTTGCTGATGACCTTGATCGAATTATGGATAATATTATTCGTGCAATGGACAGGGTGCCTGTAGCTGCTAGTGTTGGAATAAAGCGTGTTATTAATGGTCCAATGATATGGTCTCCAGATAGTTCAGCATTATACGGGCCAATTCCAGAACTCAAAGGATATTTTTGTTGTAATGGGATCATTCCAGGCTTTAGCCAGTCAGGTGGCTTGGGCTTGATGACAGCGCAATGGATAATAAATGGCGAACCAGAATTTGATATGTTTCCTTGGGATGTTGCGAGGTATGCTTCTTGGGCGGATAAAGCATTTACAAAGGCAAGAGTCAGGGACCAATATTCCAATCGTTTTAAGATACATTTCCCACATGAAGAACGTGAAGCGGGCCGCCCTTTAAAGATGCGCCCTGTTTATGAAAAACAGAAATCTTTAGGAGCAGTATTTGGATTAAATTATGGTTGGGAGCATCCTTTATGGTTTGCTGGTAAGGGACAAAAAGTTAAAGATGATTATGGATTTGACCGCCAAAACTGGTTTGAGCCAGTAGGTAATGAATGTCGTGCATTACGTAAAGGTGTTGGAATTATTGATATTTCAAATTTTGCAAAATATGAAATTAAGGGCAAAGGCTCAACTGATTGGCTGAATAAGGTCGTAGCAAATAATGTACCAAATAAAATTGGTTCTTCTTGTTTAACACCATTATTGGGCATTAGAGGAGGAATAGCTGGAGATTTTACTATAACTAAAATTTCTGATGAGCACTTTTGGATGGTTGGATCAGGAATGGCTGAGCGATATCATTTTAGATATTTTAACTCTGTTGATATGCCTGATACAGTTTCTTTTATAAGTCAAACGTCTGAATATTGCGGTTTTAATATAGCGGGCCCAAAATCACGAGAGCTACTTTCTAGGTTATGCCAAGAAGATTTTAGTACAAATAATTGGAAATTTATGCAGTCAAAAATTATATCTATTGTCGGCTCAAAAGCTATTGCAATTAGGGTCTCCTTTACTGGAGACCTTGGGTGGGAAATTTATGTAAAAGAGGAATGTCAATTAAAGTTGTATGAAGCATTATTTGAAATGGGATCAGATTTTAACGTTCAGCCAGTTGGTTCACGCGCTTTAAGTAGTTTGCGAATTGAAAAAGGATATGGATCTTGGAGCAGAGAATATAGTCCTGAATACTGGCCACAGGAAGTGGGTCTTGATAGATTGATTAAGATGGGCAAGCCAGAATTCCTAGGAAAAGAAGCCTTTGAAATATTGCAGAATAAAAAACCACGCGAAAAATTAGTTATACTTGAGGTAAAAGCGTATACTGCTGATGCAAGTGGAGGTGAGCCTATATTTTTAAATGATGGAACACCTGTAGGCAGAGTAACTTCTGGGGCTTACGGATATACTGTAAAGAAATCTTTAGCTTTGTGCTTCATAAAATCTGAGTATGTTGGAGAGGGGAAGCAATTTGATGTTTTCATTTTGGGTAAACCACATCCTGCAATTCAATTGGCCAAAGCACCGTTTGATCCTCAAGGGATGAGGTTGCGGGCATAATGGCGACAATAGGTTTTATTGGGACAGGGGAAATCGCATCTGCGATGGTTAATGGAATCACGGATCAGGGACATCAAATTTACGTGTCTAATCGTGGGAAACAATATGCAGCTAAATTATCACTTTTAAGTGACGTCCAAATAACGAACAATCAGGATTTAATTGATAAGTCTGATATTATTATTTTATGTCTTCTGAAAAATACTGCAAAAAAAGTTTTGCCTAAGTTAAATTTTAGAAAATATCAAAAAATCATATCAGTAATGGTGGATGTTTCGTTTGCTAATTTAAATACTCTTTGTAATCCAGCTAACAATATAGAAATAACAATACCTTTACCGTTCATTGCAAATGGCAATTGTCCGTTGCCATGTTACCCAACAGGTTTAACAGTATCTGAAGTATTAGGTAAAAATAATAGAATATTTGTTGTTAATTCTGAAAGAGGATTAAATGCGCATTTTGCTGTAACTGCCATGTCTTCGGTTATTTTATCTCAAGCAAAAATATCAAGTAAATGGTTGTCTCAGTTTACCCAAGATAAAGATAATTCAGAGGCATATATTTCAGAAATGTTAGGTGGATATCTTTGTAGTATATCCAAAAGCAGTACTACAGATTTGAATGATGCATTGAACGCTCTGGATACTCAAGGTGGATTAAATCAGACGCTTCGAAACCATATGGAAGCATCTGGAATTTCAGATAATCTAATTGTTGGATTAAACAACTTTAAAGAACGCTTAAAATTAAATCCTAAAGAATGAGTTCAACTTCATAAAAATTTAATTTCTTAAATCAGGTGGTGTTGAGTCTAAGCTAAGATTTGAAAGTATATCATCAAATTGATTTACCTCGGTTTGCTTTTGACCCAATCGACGAACAGTAACAGTATTTTCTTCAACTTCTCGAGCCCCAACTGCTAAAATAACTGGTACTTTTCCTAAAGAATGTTCGCGTACTTTATAATTTATTTTTTCGTTGCGAATATCTGCTTCAGCTCGAATGCCTGCAGCATTAAGCGCTCTTACTTTTTCTAACACATAGTTATTTGCATCACTTATAATTGAAGCAACCACAACTTGTCTTGGAGCAAGCCAAAATGGTAATTTGCCAGCATGGCTTTCAATTAATATACCTATAAAACGCTCAAATGACCCCAATGTCGCTCGGTGTAACATTACAGGTCGGTGCTTGTCTCCATCTTTCCCTATGTAAGATGCATCTAAACGTTCTGGCATAACAAAATCCACTTGATGGGTTCCACATTGCCAGTCACGTCCAATAGCATCTGTTAAAACAAATTCTAATTTTGGTCCGTAAAAAGCGCCTTCACCTACGTTTAACTCAGGTTCAATTCCTGTTGCACGCGTGGCAGAAAGCAGTGCTTTCTCAGCCTTATCCCACACTTCATCTGAGCCAGAACGCTTCTCTGGTCGATCCGAAAATTTAACCTTGAATTCATTAAAGCCAAGATCTTTATAAACATTTGAAAGAAAATCTATATAAATTTTTGTCTCTGACTCAATTTGCTCTTCACTACAGAAAATATGACCATCGTCTTGAGTGAAACCACGTACACGCATAATTCCATGCAATGCACCAGATGGTTCATATCTATTACAAGATCCAAATTCTGCCATTCGCAGTGGAAGATCCCTGTAAGATTTTAAGCCTTGGTTAAAAATCTGCACATGACATGGACAATTCATTGGTTTGAGTGCATTTACAGCTTTTTCTCGAGCATGGTCCTCATCTACTTCAACTATGAACATGTTTTCTTGATATTTTTCCCAATGGCCAGAGGCTTCCCAAAGTTTACGATCCACTACTTGTGGAGTATTGACTTCAACATAGCCATTTTTGTCCTGCATCCGGCGCATATAGTCCTGTAAAGCAGTATAAATTTTCCATCCATTCGGGTGCCAAAATATTTGTCCAGGTGCTTCTTCTTGCATGTGAAATAAATCCATTTCACGACCTAATTTCCTATGATCACGTAAGGCGGCTTCTTCAAGCATTGTTAAATGTGCTTTAAGATCATTTTTATTTTGAAAGGCTACGCCATAGATTCTTTGTAGCATGGCATTGTTACTATCACCTCGCCAATAAGCACCTGCAACTGACATTAATTTAAAACTATCACTAGGAACTTGTGCAGTATGTACTAAGTGTGGCCCACGGCATAAATCTTGCCAGTACCCATGCCAATACATAGATAAATCTTCATCGCCTGGAATACTATTAATGAGCTCTACTTTATAAGGTTCATTAGTGTCAGTGTAATGTTTAATTGCACGTTCACGATCCCAAACTTCTCTTCGAACTGGGTCTTTTAGATTAATAATTTCGCGCATTTTTTTTTCAATTATCGATAAGTCTTCCGGTGTAAATGGTTCTTTGCGATCAAAATCATAATACCACCCATTATCAATAACTGGCCCAATCGTTACTTGAACGTCAGGCCAAATTTCTTGTACTGCACGTGCCATAATATGCGCACAATCATGGCGAATAAGTTCTAATGCTTGATCATTATCCCGCATTGTAAATATTGCAAATTCAACATCGTTTTCTATTACTTGTGATAAATCACAATGGTTACCGTTTATTGAACAGCTAATAGCTTTTTTAGCAAGTGAAGTTGAAATATCTTTAGCTATGTCCATTCCTGTAATACCGGCTGCATATTCGCGAACGTTACCATCAGGAAGTGTAATTGAAATTTGTGACATTAGGTCAATTCTTTCGTTTTAGCGCCTACTGAACGCTCGGTTGAAGTTATGTAAAAAAGCTTTTGCCAGAAATGATTATATTGTCAAGTTACACAAGCTTAAATACATGCAATTTTATTTTTCTGACTAATGACTAAAATATTTTTTTGCGATAAAGCTGAGGATAAGATAAAAAAGGCGAGCACTATGAAACCTGAGATTCTAATAACAGGACAAGGACGTAAAATTGCATATCACCAAACAAAAGGTAAAGGTGCAGGTATTGTTTTCTTAGGCGGATTTTCATCTGATATGGAAGGAAGCAAAGCCATTCATCTGGAGAATTGGGCAAAAGAAAATGGACGACCTTTTATTAGATTTGATTATTCAGGACATGGTCAAAGTTCAGAAAAGTTTATTGATGGATCAATCGGAGATTGGGCAGAAGATGCATTTGAAATAATATCCCATTTAACATCTGAGCCACAAATTTTAGTTGGATCATCAATGGGTGGGTGGATAGCATTCTTGATGGCTAAACGTATTCCAAATCATATTTTGGGAATTATTGGCATTGCTGCAGCCCCAGATTTTACCGAAGATATCATTTGGAATAAAATGGATGATATGATGCGAGCAACATTAACGAGATCCAATGTCGTATATATTCAAAATGACTATGGAGAACCTTATCCCATAACAAAAAAACTGATTGACGATGGCCGAAACAATCTTGTGATGCGTGATTTACTAGAAATACCATTCCCTGTGCGTCTTTTTCATGGTTCTGCTGACCAAGATGTAAAAATAGATATTTCATTAGACCTCATAGATCATATCAATGGATCTGATGTGGAGTTAACAGTCGTTAAAAATGCTGATCACAGGTTCTCTAGTGAGAAGTGTTTGGAACTAATCTGTAATTCTATAAGTTCAATAATTAGTCAGAAAATATAAGCATTCATTTAATACCTATCAGAGTAATATACCCACAATTACCAAGCCAAGCCCGATAGCGGAAAAAAAGAGGGATATTAAATTAATTGGTAGAAGTTTTTTTAATTCGTTGGAAAGCTCTTCACCTTTCAAACCCGCATTTTTAGCTATTAATGCTTTAAGGATGCAATAGATCAAACCTGTTAAGCCAATTATTGTAATTATTGCACCAGATATTATCATGATTTGATTTCCTAATATTAATTAATTCATAAAAAACATCATTTTTAATAACCCAGCCCTTGCAGATGCGGCAAGGGCAAAGTACTCAGATATTTAATAAAAAATAGGTATTCCAATGAATGAAGAAACAAGCCAATCATCGTATCGTGTTGCATCAGATGAATTACGCGCTTTTATTGAACGTTTTGAACGTCTAGATGCAGAAAAAAAAGATATTTCTGATCAACAAAAAGAAGTTATGTCTGAAGCTAAAGGCCGTGGGTATGACACAAAAGTTCTTAGAAAGATTGTAGGACTGCGAAAACGTGAGCCACAAGAAATTTCAGAGGAAGAAGCGGTACTTGAGTTATATAAAGAAGCACTAGGAATGTAAGTAGAATTAAATTTTACAAAAAAAGTTCAAGCTTTTAATACACAGTATAAATATTTAAATATCTCAATTGCTAGACATGCAATTGTCCATAAGTTATGCGATAAAACATGGAAAGAAATTTAGTTAGAAAAATAGACTTTAAACATATGTTAACTTGGGACAGATGGGGCATATTTGCGATTTTAATTTCTGCACTTGTTCTATTGCCAATAATGACAGTTGTTTGGATGGCTTTTTTCCCTGTCGAAAACATTTGGCCACATTTACTTGCAACCAGCTTACCTAGATATTTATCAAACTCGCTGATCATAATGAGTTCTGTTGCAATAATTTCATGCGTGGTTGGAACAGGGTGTGCTTGGTTAATTGTAACAAAAGATTTTCCATTACGCCGCATATTGGAGTGGGTTTTGTTATTCCCACTCGCTATTCCTGCGTATATTGGTGCATATAGTTTTGTTGATTTTTGGGAATATGCAGGACCGGCTCAAACGGCTCTTCGTGATTTTTTTGGGTGGGAAAACTCTAAAGATTATTACTTTCCTCAAGTCCGTTCAATTGGGGCAGCAATCTTTGTAATTTCTATGTCATTATACCCATATGTCTATTTGTTAGCACGAGCAGCATTCCGCGATCAATCTAGCCGAACTTTTGAAGTTTCAAGAGCGCTTGGTGCTGGCCCATGGAGGGCATTTTGGTTGGTATCATTACCTCTTGCTCGGCCCGCTATAGCTATCGGCACAGCTTTGGTTATGATGGAAGCATTAAATGATTTTGGTGCTGTGGAATTTTTTGCTGTTCAAACACTTACAACAGGAATATTTACAGTTTGGCTTGAGGCTTCAAATGTTGGTGGCGCAGCCCAAATTGCAATGGTTATATTTATTCTAGTAATTATTTTAGTTGTACTCGAACGTTTTAGTCGGCGTAAGATGCGAGTACACCAAAGGGATAATCAATCGATGGCACCTACAAGGGATGTTCTCCCATTTTGGAAAGGTATATTAGTTGCTAAACTATGCTCCCTGCCAGTTTTGTTTGGGTTTATAATGCCATTTTTGATTATGCTAAACCACGCGCTTCATGTGGAAGACTTATGGACAAACGCAACATTTTTGCGTGCAACATGGACTTCTATTTGGGTTGGTCTTTTTGCTGCAATATTTACTGTAGCAGCAGCATTAATTTTAGTGTTTGGTGTCCGATCATCAAACTCTATTTTGCCAAGAATTATGGCTCCAATTGCAACAATAGGATACGCTGCGCCAGGCGCAGTTCTAGCTTTAGGTATTTTATTGCCCATGGCTTACTTTGACAGATTTCTAGCCGATGTAATTGAAAATTCTTTAGGATTAGATATAGGTCTACTCCTCACAGGATCTGCTACTGCAGTTATATTTGCATATAGTGTAAGGTTTTTTGCTTTGGCGTTTGGGTCAATTGATAGTGCAATGGGTCGATTTTCACCTAACATTGGGCATGCAGCTAGATCTTTAGGATTGAATCCTTCTCAAGCATTATCAAGAGTTCATATTCCAATGATCTGGTCATCTATGTTAATTGCACTCCTGCTTGTGTTTGTTGATAGCATCAAAGAATTACCTGCGACATTATTGTTGCGTCCTTTTGGTTTCGAGACCTTGTCCACACAAATTTATAATGCTGCATCTCTAGAAAATATTGAGGGTGCATCAGGAGCATCGATTGTTGTTATTTTAGTTGGTATGATTGCTGTTGCCATAATTGCTCGGGCATCAAGATGATATCTTCAGATATTGCAACTACATTTTTTGGATTTGCGTTGGCATTAGCTTTAGCGCCTGGGCCTGATAATATATTTGTAATGACACAGTCTGCACTATTTGGCCGCTTATCTGGAATATTTGTTACTTTAGGCTTAGCGACAGGATTAATATTCCATACTGCTGCAGTTGCTTTTGGTGTAGCTGCAATTTTTGAAACTTCTCAATTTGCTTTTAATGTATTAAAATATATTGGTGCATTTTATCTAGCATACCTTGCGTATAAATCATTTCGTGCAGCTAATAAAAAATTAGGAAATACAAAGACGCCAAAAGAAAATTTATTGGTATTATATAAGCGTGGATTAATAATGAATATTACTAATCCAAAAGTAACCATTTTTTTCTTGGCGTTTTTACCTCAATTTGTAGATTCAAAATTGGGTGGAATAGTGCCTCAATTTTTCCAGTTTGGTGCATTGATGATTTTAGCAACTATTCTAACATTTTCAATGATAGCTATAACTGCGGGCTCTTTAGGAAAGTGGTTAAATAATTCTCAGAATGCAATGCTATGGATGAACCGTTTTTCTGGGGTTATATTTATTTCATTGGCTGCTAAGTTAATTTTTGCACAAAAGTAAAAATGTGGGAACTTCCCCCACACCAAAAATTTAACTTTCAAATTCTATTAGCAAGTCTTTTGCATCCACTTGAGATCCTGCAGGAGAATGTATGGTTTTAACAATACCATCAATTTCAGCACTTATTCCCGTTTCCATCTTCATGGCTTCTATAGTGCATAGTAAATCTCCTGCGTTTACTTTTTGACCAACTGAAGCGACTACTGAACTAATGACCCCAGGCATTGGCGCACCAATATGTGCGTTATTTCCTGGCTCAGCCACTGGCCGCTTTATAGTGGTTGCAGCTTTTGATCTATCAACAACTCTTGCCGTTCTAGGTTGTCCATTCAATTCAAAAAATACTCGAACTACACCATCTTCATCGGCATCTCCAACTGCTATAAGCTGTATTTCTAATGTTTTTCCAGGATCAATTTCCACACTAATTTCGTCACGAGATTTCATGCCATAGAAAAAAGTATTCGTTGGTAAAGTTCTAACAGGCCCATATTCTTTGTGACGCCCTTTATAATCTAAAAACACTTTAGGGTACATTAAATACCCATTTAAATCCTCACTATCGACATGCGCTCCATTTAATAGTTTTTCCAATTGAGTTTTTTCAACAATCAGATCTAGGGGTTTTAAGTGTTCACCAGGTCTTGAAGTGACAGGTGTTTCACCTTTAAGCACTTTTGATAAAATAGCATTTGGAAACCCTCCTTCAGGTTGCCCCAAATTACCCCGCATCATGTCTACAACACTTTCAGGGAATGCGACTTCAGTTTCTGGGTTTTCTACTTCATTCCTTGATAAATCTTGAGTAACCATCATCAGAGCCATATCACCTACAACTTTTGATGAAGGCGTAACTTTTACGATATCTCCAAACATTTGGTTTACATCCGCATAGGTATGAGCAACTTCTGGCCATCTATCTTCAATGCCAAGTGACCTTGCTTGTGCCTTCAAATTGGTAAACTGTCCCCCAGGCATTTCATGTAAATACACTTCAGAAGCGGGAGCTGATATACCACTTTCAAAAGCAACATATTGTTCACGCACACCTTCCCAATATTCGTTAATACCTCGAACTGCTTCCATATCAATACCAGTATCTCTGTCAGTATGGCGTAAGCTTTCAACAACTGATCCGAGGCACGGTTGCGATGTGCCGCCAGAGAATGCATCCATAGCTACATCTACTGCGTCAACACCTGCGTCAGCAGCAGCTAAGATAGTTGCACCAGATATTCCTGATGTATCATGTGTATGGAAGTGTATTGGTAAACCAACTTCTTCCTTTAAAGCTTTAATTAATATTTTCGCAGCTGCTGGTTTTAATAATCCAGCCATATCTTTTAAACCGAGTATGTGAGCTCCAGAAGATTTAAGTTCTTTACCCATTTTTACATAGTAATTCAAATCGTATTTAGCGCGATCAGGGTTTAATATATCGCCAGTATAACAAATAGAACCTTCACATATTTTACCATTTTCAATGACTGCATCCATAGCTACACGCATATTCTCCACCCAATTCAAGCTGTCAAAAACCCTGAACATATCAATCCCAGTTTCAGCAGCTTGTCTTACAAATTCTCGTACAACGTTATCTGGATAATTTGTGTAACCAACACCATTGCTTGCTCTAAGCAACATTTGAGTCATTAGATTTGGCATTTTTTTACGAAGATCTCTTAGGCGTTGCCATGGGCATTCTTGTAAAAAACGATAGGCGACATCAAAGGTTGCTCCACCCCAACATTCCATTGATAATAATTGAGGAATATTATGTGCATAAGTATCTGCAATTTTAATCATGTCATAACTGCGCATACGAGTAGCAAGTAAAGACTGGTGCCCATCACGCATTGTAGTATCAGTTATAAGTAGTTGCTTCTGATCAGCCATCCAATCCGCAACTGCTTGTGGACCTTTTTCTTCAAGTAAATTACGCGTCCCATATGCCGGTTGAGTATTTAAATTATTAGGTACTTTAATTGCACTTGTATTAATATCAGGTACTGGTCTGCCTTGAACATCAGGGTGACCATTCACAGTAATATCAGCAATATAATTTAAGATTTTTGTTGCACGATCTCGGCGAGGTTTAAAATCAAAGAGTTCGTTTGTGTTATCGATAAACTTAGTTGTATAAGAATTATCTAAGAATGTGGGATGTTTCAATAAATTGATAACAAACGCAATATTTGTTGAAACACCTCGGATCCTAAACTCGCGTAATGCTCTATCCATTCTTGCAATAGCATTCTCTGGGCTTGATGCTTTGGCCGTAATCTTTACTAATAAGCTATCATAATATCTTGTAATTACTGCCCCTGAATAAGCGGTTCCACCATCTAATCTAATGCCAAGCCCAGTAGCAGATCTATATGCAGAAATTCGACCATAATCCGGAATGAAATTATTTTGTGGATCTTCGGTTGTGATACGAGTTTGTAAGGCGTGACCATTTAATTTTATATCAGCTTGTGAATTTGCACCTGTAGAGCGGGCTAAAGTTTTTCCCTCAGCAATTTTTATTTGTGCGCGAACAATATCTATTCCAGTCACTTCTTCTGTAACAGTATGCTCCACTTGTACACGAGGATTTACCTCAATAAAGAAAAATTCTTCAGTATCCATATCCATGAGAAACTCAACAGTGCCGGCACATTCATAACCAACATGAGCGCAAATTTTACGCCCTAAACTACAGATTTCTGATCGTTGTTCTTCTGTGAGATATGGTGCAGGGGCACGTTCGACAACTTTTTGATTGCGTCTTTGAACAGAACAATCGCGTTCATATAAATGATAGATCTCACCAAAGCTATCACCTAAAATTTGGACCTCAACGTGACGAGCCCTCTGAACAAGCCTTTCCAGGTATCCTTCACCATTTCCAAATGCGGCTTCAGCCTCTCTTCTACCTTCAAGAACTTTTTCTTCCAATTCGCTAGCATTCATTATTGGGCGCATTCCACGCCCACCTCCACCCCATGAAGCTTTGAGCATAAATGGATAACCAACTTCTTCTGCCATTTGGCGGACTTTATTCATGTCATCAGGTAAAACATCAGTTGCTGGTACTACTGGTACACCTGCTTCCATTGCAACACGCCTAGCTGAAGCTTTATCACCTAGCTTTCGCATTGTTTCAGCTTTTGGGCCAATAAATTTAATACCAGCCTCTTCACACGCATCAACAAAATCTGGATTTTCAGATAGAAGGCCATACCCTGGATGAATTGCATCTGCACCACACATTTTAGCAACACGAATAATCTCTGGAATTGAAAGATAAGCTGCAACTGGACCCATACCCTTGCCAATTCGATATGCTTCGTCAGCTTTGAACCTATGTAATCCTAATTTGTCTTCTTCGGCATAGATTGCAACAGTTCGCTTGCCCATTTCATTTGCGGCACGCATTATACGAATTGCAATTTCACCTCGGTTAGCTATGAGAATTTTTTTGAAGCTTTTCATTTCATATCCACTTATTGCGTTGTTTGAAAAGGGGTTTATATTTATTAGATTATAACTGTTTATATTTTAAAGTTTACAAAAAAATGCACAATAACTGAACAATCAATAAATACTTTATGTTGGGTTAAAACTTTTGCTATAGGCCCTTTTTTATGCATTTAATAATTTTGAAGTGCGTTTACTTCAACTTCACTATTTTGGGTGTCTTTGATCGCTTTTGCTGCTGCATTGGATGCTGCTGCAGTAGTGTAGTAACAAATCTTATTAGATAAAGCAGCGGCACGAATGGCTCGACTATCTTTCAAGCTTTGACTTCCTTGTGTGGTATTAAAAATCAAATTTATTTCAGCGTTTTTTAACGCATCAACTATATTTGGCTGACCTTCATAAACTTTCTTTACCCGCGTATTATCTACTCCATTATCATTTAGCCAAGATGAGGTGCCACCCGTAGCTAAAATATTAAATCCTTGCTTTAATAAAATATTTGCAGCTTCAAGAATTGTATTATTCTTGTCATCTTCTTTAACCGAGATAAATACCGTACCTGAGGTTGGAAGTGGAGTTGATGCCCCTAATTGTGACTTCCAAAAGGCTCTTTCAAAGGTTTTGTCTAAGCCCATGACTTCACCTGTGGAACGCATTTCTGGTCCTAATAAAGCATCTACACCTGGAAAGCGGTTAAACGGCATTACTGCTTCTTTAACAGCGAAGTGACTTGGTGTTGGAGACTTTAAATCAAAATTAGATAAAGGCTCACCTGCCATAACTCTTGCTGCAATTGCAGCAATTGGAGAATTTATAGCTTTTGCAACAAATGGAACTGTGCGCGATGCGCGTGGATTTACCTCTAATATAAAAATATCCTCGCCTTTAATCGCAAATTGAATATTCATCAAACCAATTACATTTAGCCCTAAAGCTAAAGCTCTGGTTTGTTCCATCATGTCATCAATTTGGTGTTGAGGAAGTGAGAAGGGTGGTAATGAGCATGCACTATCACCAGAATGAACACCTGCTTCTTCGATATGTTGCATAATACCAGCGACATGAACATTCTTACCGTCAGAAAGGGCGTCAACGTCAACTTCAATCGCTCCCACAAGATAACTATCTAGCAAAACGGGGCTATCTCCAGACACCACTACAGCTTCCTTAATATACCGCTTTAATTGATCATCAGATCTTATTATTTCCATTGCACGGCCACCTAGGACGTAAGATGGGCGTATCACAAGTGGATACCCAACATCAGAAGCAATTACAAAAGCTTCTTCATCAGTATGTGCTATACCGTTATAAGGTTGTTTTAGATTGAGTTTTTGAAGTAGTTCTTGAAACCTTTCACGGTCTTCAGCTAGATCAATTGCATCTGGTGAAGTGCCTAAAATTGGAATTCCTTCAGCTTCTAAATCGTTTGCTAACTTTAATGGTGTTTGGCCGCCGAATTGAACAATTACACCGTGTAAAGTGCCATTCTCTTGTTCAACCCTCAAAATCTCCATTACATTTTCCATTGTCAAAGGTTCGAAGTATAAACGATCTGAAGTATCATAATCTGTGGAAACAGTTTCAGGGTTACAATTAATCATTATAGTTTCGTAGCCAGCATCAGTAAGTGCGTAACATGCGTGACAACAACAGTAATCAAATTCAATCCCTTGGCCAATACGATTTGGCCCTCCACCTAAAATTACAACTTTCTTACGATCTGATGGCCAGGCCTCACACTCAACATCACCCATGGCATCTGATTCATAAGTTGAATACATGTAAGGTGTTTGTGCTTCAAATTCAGCTGCACATGTATCAATACGTTTGAATACAGCCACTACACCTAGCTCATTACGAGATATGCGTATTTCTCGCTCATTTTGGCCTGTAAGTTGAGCTAAGCGAGCATCTGAGAATCCCATCATTTTTATGATACGCATTTCATCAGTAGTCTTTGGTATGCCGTTAGATATTATGTCTTTTTCAGCGTTAACGATTTCTCGTATACGATCTAAAAACCATGGGTCAAAAGATGTTGCAGATATAATTTCTTGATTTGATAATCCATGCCTCATTGCTTGTGCAATAAGGATCATACGATCAGGTGTTTGTTTGGAAATTGCTTGAATGACAGCTGGTTTCTCAGGTGCCCCTTTGATGTTGATATTGTCAAATCCAGTTAGGCCTGTTTCCAGTGATGCTAATGCTTTCTGTAAAGACTCATGGATTGTCCTGCCAATGGCCATCACTTCACCTACTGACTTCATAGCTGTTCCAAGTATTGCTTCGGCCCCAGGGAATTTTTCAAATGCAAAGCGGGGTATTTTGGTGACTACATAATCAATACTGGGTTCAAAGGATGCGGGTGTAACACCGGTAATGTCGTTATCAAGTTCGTCAAGTGTATATCCAATTGCTAGTTTTGCAGCTATTTTTGCAATTGGAAATCCGGTTGCTTTTGAGGCAAGTGCTGATGAACGTGAGACGCGAGGATTCATCTCAATTACTACCATTCTGCCATCTTCTGGGTTAACCGACCACTGAACGTTTGATCCTCCAGTTTCAACACCAATTTCACGAAGAACGTTGATAGAATGTGTCCGCATCATCTGATATTCTTTATCAGTTAATGTTAATGCAGGAGCAACAGTTATAGAGTCTCCAGTATGAACGCCCATTGGGTCAACGTTTTCAATTGAGCAAACTATAATGGCATTGTCTGCTTTGTCGCGGACAACTTCCATTTCATATTCTTTCCAACCTAGTAAACTTTCATCTATTAAAATTTGACTGACTGGAGAAGCATCAAGTCCTGTTGTGCAAAAGTGTACAAACTCTTCGCGATTATAAGCAATACCTCCACCAGTTCCTCCCATAGTGAATGCTGGTCTTATTATTGCAGGCAGGCCTATTTCATCAATTGAGTCCATTGCTTCTTGAATAGTATGAGCAATTGTTGCTTTTGGATTTTCAATACCAAGCCGATCCATCGCTTCGCGAAATAATTTTCTATCCTCAGCCATTTCGATGGCTTTGCGATCAGCTCCTATTAATTCAATGCCAAATTTTTGAAGTGTACCATCTTCATCGAGAGCAAGTGCTGTATTTAAACCTGTTTGCCCACCCATTGTTGGGAGTAGAACCATTTTATCATTAGGATGTAATAATTTTTCTTTTTCAATAATTTTAGCAACAATATTTGCTGTAATTGGTTCAATATAAGTTGCATCTGCCATGTCTGGATCTGTCATGATTGTTGCAGGGTTAGAGTTTACAAGAACTACCCTGTATCCTTCTTCTTTTAATGCTTTACATGCTTGTGCACCAGAATAGTCAAATTCACATGCTTGACCAATAATAATGGGCCCGGCACCAATGATCATAACTGTATTTATGTCGATTCTTTTTGGCATGGCTTAGCCCTTTTATTTGTATCGCGAGAGGAATCGCGCATAATTTCCAAATTGTCGTGGGTCTAATGTTTTGGTTGGGTTCACGCAAGTATATTTTATAAAATGAAGCGTTATTTCATGGTTATTATATAAAGTTTTGCTTCTTGCTCAGAATAATACAAAATTGATTAATTAATTAGCAGTATTTTAACAATAATATTTGTGGAAACTATTCTTTGATCGCACTAAGTAAAGAGTAGTTTAATAAAAGGCTATTAAGTATCAGTATGGATTATATTTTGTTAGAAGATGGTCCAGATGGTGAGGTAAATGTTTTTGCTAATCCTGAAAGATTAATCTGTGCTTGGAGTATTGATGATGTCCCAAAAGCTTTGCAAGACATGGAAGATGAGCGATCGGATGGCAAGTGGTTGGCTGGTTTCGCAAGTTATGAATTGGGCTATGCTTTAGAAACTAAATTGGAAGGTTTGATGCCAAGCAAACGACTTTCACCTTTACTATGTTTTGGAGTGTTTTCTGGACCAGATAATGACATAAAACAAAAACTTGAAAATCAGGCATTAAAAGAAAAATATTATGCTGAACTTGACCACCCAGTGGCTCTGTGGACAGAAAATGATTACGAAGTTCCCTTTAATTTACTAACTAATTATATTTTATCAGGTGATTTTTATCAAACTAATCTAACTTTTCCTATGACATCAAGGTATAAAGGAACCGTTTTGGGTCTTTACGAGAGACTTAAAACTTTTCAGCCAGTCAAATACGGAGGTGTTGTGCACTTTAGTGAAGGTCCGGTGATAATATCGCGATCTCCTGAATTATTTTTTAGGGTAGATAATGATGGAAACATTTCGACTCGCCCAATGAAAGGCACATTGCCTCGTGGTAAAAATGCGCAGGAAGATGAAAGTTTAAAAAGATGGTTGTCAACTGATCCTAAAAACCGTGCAGAAAACCTAATGATTGTAGATTTGCTTCGGAACGATATTTCAAGAATATCTAAAGTAGGTTCTGTTCATGTACCTGAATTGTTTACCGTTGAAACTTATGAAACAGTTTTACAAATGGTTTCAGAAGTTCGAGCCAAATTGCTTGATCAGTTAAGTATTAAGGATCTTTTTACAGCATTATTCCCTTGTGGTTCAATCACTGGCGCACCAAAAATTCGTGCAATGGAAGTTATTCGTGACGTTGAACCTGAGGCTCGTGATATATATTGTGGTTCTATGGGTTGGATATCCCCACAGGGATCTATGAGCTTTAATGTTTGCATCCGGACACTTAGCTTATTCCAGGATGGAAATGTTAGATTAAATGTTGGTGGTGGTATTGTTCATGATAGTACAGCTAGAACAGAATATGAGGAAGCTTTATGGAAAGCGCGTTACGCAAAACTGCCCCAACAAATTTAGAGATTATAGAAACATTGCGTTTTAATCCTGAAGAGGGTTTCTTAAGATTACCAGCTCACATTGATCGCTTAGAAAAAACCTGCTCAGAATTATTATACCCATTTGATAGGGGCGCAATATTAATGGCTTTAGGCGAAGCCGTGGACAGCGAACAATCTCGTGTGAGATTGACAATAAACATTGATGGAAAAATTGATGTTAAAATAGGAAGAATAAATAATATTGAACGCTGGAATATTGGAATTTCAGATAAGGTGTTAAGTTCCATTGATCCTTGGTTAAGAGTGAAAACAACTAACCGTATTGTTTATGATACAGAGCGCGCCAATCTAAAAGATCTAGATGAGTTGTTGTTTCTAAATGAAAATGAAGAAGTCTGTGAGGGAACAATTACAAATGTATTTGTATTGGTAAACGGCTCATATTTAACACCTCCTTTAAGTAGTGGATGCCTACCAGGAGTTTTACGTCAGGAAATGTTACTAAATGGCAAAACTAAAGAACAAGTTTTGTTTTTGGATGATTTAATTTCTGCAGATAAAATATTTGTTGGAAATTCTTTGCGAGGTTTAATATCTGCTGATTTAACTGGATAATAAAATTATTATAAACAGTAACTAAAATGAAATTTGTATCTGTTTATTTCTGAGATAATTTTATTTATAAATCCAATTATTTACTAAGTCTATATTTTTTGCCACCCAACTTTCAGCAACATTTATAGGATTTTCTCCATCACGGCCAATTTTTAAAGTCCATTCATTTATTGTTTCTGGACTGAGAGCTATATTAGATAACATCCTAGCAACGGCAGGATTCCGGTCTTCAAGCGATTTAGAGTGTCCAATCCAAACTTCTGCATCAGTATGTTTGCAACTAAATGTAGACGCTTCTAACCAATTTTGATGATCTAAATTCAAAACTTTACAACCTTCAGATACAAGTGGTTCTTCAATTTGCGATAATTCATAAGCCGCAAATATCCATTCTGGCGTCCAATAATAAAATAAGATTGGTTTTTGATTGTCATAAGCAATTTTGAGTTGGTTTTTAAAAGTTTCATCAGAAATAATTTCTGGTTCCCATAATTTATCCAAACCATATGATTTAAATTTAACCTGCCAGATTTTTGTGGATGTCCAAGATGTGTCACCCGCCCAATACTCGCCTTTTCCATTTCCGTCTTTATCAAACATAGAAGCTATTGCAGGATTTGCTAAGTCTGAAAAGGATGTTATTTTATCCTTTAAATAATACGGTATAAACATCCCTTGTGTGCCATTATAAGGTTTATTTATTGCAACAGTATTATTTTCTTCAATATATTTTTCCCAGTTGTTAGATTGTACGGGCATCCAAATATCTGGGTGTACATCAATTGAACCATCACCTTTATCCATTGAAGCAAATATGATCGAACCGTCTGAAGCACCTTTAATAATTTCTGCTTCGCCACCCATTGGCCCGGTAATAATGGCCTGAATTATGTGGCTAATCGCAGTAGCTCCTGTCCATGTTAGATCAGCAATGGCAATTTTGCTGTCTTGAGCAGATGCAGTTGTTGCACTTATGATAAATACCAATGATGTTAATATTTTTTTTACGGTGTTCAAATCAGCTTCCCTAATATTTTTTGCAGCAGTTGATAAAAATTTCCCTTATGGCTTTTATAGAACGATCCAGCATCCATGTGAATAATGCAATACTAATACTTGCAATTAAATCTTTTCTGGCATTAAAATTTTTCATCGGAATGTATGTACGCATATGTTCTTTAATATAACAAAGCTACATATTTTATCTTATTAAAATTCGAATAGAGGATGTCATGAATGTCTAATCATTGGGAAGCAAAATTAAGTGAAAATTTTGGCATTGATGCGTCATTGGAAAGTTTAGATGGTGAATATGATTTAAATTTCTTTGCCAATGCGTCTTCCAAAAAGTATGTGCTGAAAGTAATGCGTGTTGGCTGCGAACCTGATTTTATTAATATGCAATGTGCTGCAATTCGTATGCTAAATGGGAAAAATCTTTGTACTCCAGAAATTATTCCTACTGTTTCAGGAGCAGATTTTGCAT
>ERZ1048686.935-NODE-935-length-25044-cov-5.714795_pt1 | contig 25044 bp, 26 predicted proteins | sample MGYA00383099_ERZ1048686 | MGnify/ENA primary metagenome ERZ1048686 (study PRJEB29581, sample SAMEA5548369) | metagenome | biome: marine; feature: coastal; material: water | depth 25 m | study: Short-term variability in the microbial, nano- and picoplankton... | reverse complement strand
AAGGCAGAGCGCCTTATTCAGGTGACGCATGATTCGCTGTTTAAAGGCATCGAGGCCGTAAAGCCCGGCAATACCTTTGGCGATATCGGCTATGCAATTCAAAGCTATGTCGAGGCGCAAAGAATGTCAGTGGTACGCGATTTTTGCGGCCATGGGCTGGGCCGGGTGTTTCATTCGCCGCCAAATGTGCTTCATTTCGGCCGCCCCGGAACCGGTGCGGTGCTGGAAGAGGGGATGTTTTTCACCATTGAACCAATGGTCAACCTTGGGCGCCCAGAAACCAAAGTGCTGGCGGATGACTGGACCGCGGTGACCCGTGATAAATCGCTCTCGGCGCAGTTTGAACACTCGGTCGGGGTGACAGCCACAGGGGTTGATATCTTCACCCTGTCGCCTGCGGACCGCTTTCATCCGACTTTTTAAGGTCTGAAAATAAAAGGCTTCACCAAAGCTGCGGGTTTTGGATAAAGTTAGATAAACGCCTAAAGTGCCAATGGTTAGATGCAGTACTCTGGTTCCCTGGAGCCAGCGCCACTTTGTTTAAATTGACTGTTTTGAAAGACCTTAATAATCCAGTCGCAGACATAGCGTAAAGCCGTGTCATGACGTCGGGTTTCATGATACACTAGCCAGACTTCACGCGCGTAACCTGATTTCAAACTGCCTTGAGTTTTATCTTCGCCTTCAGAGGCATAAGCGTCATCGCTTTTAATGACTTTCCATCCCTGATGCTCTGGATACAGCGCATCAATGCCCAGCCCCGCCCAGCCCGTTTGCTCGACAGCGCTTTTTATGCCGTCAAGGGTGTTGATCCGAAGCTCAGGCTCAGAATTGAAAATTTGCTTTGCAAGTTCCATTTCAGGCCAGTTATCCATGCTGTGATCAAGCCCAATCCACTTTGTCGGATGGGTGGATTTTTTAGCGAATATCCCTGTGTGGATCGCGCCAACCTTTCGGCACATCAATCTTCCCTTGCTGGGCCTTTCCAAATGCAGGGCAAGATCAACAGTGCCATCAGCGGTGCGTTCGTGTCTGTTTTCTGCCACGATGTTCAGCTCAATGCCGGGGTGCAGGTCTGCGAAGCCTGCGAAAAATCCGCTCAGATATGCCGACACAAGCACATGGGGTGCTGACAGCGTTATTTTACGAGACACTTGTTTTGCATTTTGCGCATTTAATTCTGCAGTTTCGATTTGATTGAGCGAAACTTGGAAATCGGCAGATGCTTCTGCAAGCCGTTCGCCATAAGGTGTGAGCTTCCAGCCATTGCCAAATTTCACCAATGCCGGCTCAGCCAGAGAACTGTTAAGCCGCTCAAGCCGTCGAGAAACGGTTGAGACATTGGCCTTTAGGGCAAAAGCTGCATTGGTCATCGTATGACTTCTGGCCAGATGCATCAGGCATTTCAAATCATCCCAGTTTGTCATTTTACGCTCCTCACTTGGGGCATCTGCTGTTTCATAGAGCCTGCTGCTCAGACTCTGAGTGGCTAACACCCTTTATACACCATTTGGTAGTGCTTTGGTATTAAAAAAACACCCCTTAGGGTATTAAAATTGCCCTAAAGTTAACCTATTTGGTATCTCTTTGGGTCTAAAAATAATGTGAGGTAAAAAATATAGTTGTTAAGGATTACAACCTTTGGTAATTTTATGATTTGGGAATGTCTAATGAGTAAAGCTTGAGTGACTAAATTGTGTATTCACGCAATATCATAAAAATATAGCCTTTAAAGAAATGAGGCAGCATTAACAAATGAGTTATATCACAACCTTAAGATAAGTGAGATAATCACTTTTGTTAAGGTTTGTTTTGTTTCTGGATAAAAATTCATAAAAATTAAGGTTTTGGCCTTTTGGGTAGTCATTTGATCAGGAGTTTACATTGAGTGTTTTGGGTGTGTTCGGTCAGAATTTGCGGAAATTATGTACCAGCCGACCGTCAATTGCGGCCGTCTGTCGTGATTTGGATATTAACCGCGTGCAGTTTAATCGGTATATGAGTGGCCATTCGTTTCCCAAGCCCAATGTTCTGGAAAAAATATGTAACTATTTTCAGGTAGATGCGCGAATTATCTTGGAAGAACTGACCGACGAGCAAATGGAACTGGTTCACAATGGAAAAAATGCCCGAAGTGCCGGAACTGAAGGCAGCTATCTGCACAATGCGGTAGAGTACTTTGAGCGCGGAATTTCTTTGGGAGTGGCACAGTATGAAATCCCGGATGGTATCCACTGCTTATGGCGCAATTCGTTTATGGACACCAGAACCGCTGTAAGTAACCTTATTTTGATTAAGACAATAAATGGCAGCCGGGTGTTCAAATCCTTTGATCGACCAACAAGTGCACGGCGCTTGGTGGGAAAAAACGATTTCAATCCGCGGGAACATCGGGGTGTGATTCTAAGCACAGCAGACGGTTTTACTATGATCGGGGTCAGCCCGCATCCCTCTTGGTATATAAACATGACCTATCTTGGGCGAGCTTATTTCAGTGATAGTATCCTCACCGGATTTTCAATTGTATCACGTAATGAATACGTTGGGCGGCGAAGGGCATCGCGCTGTGCGTTTGAATTGCTGCCGCAGCAGCCAGCCGATATTTTGCCAATGGCGCGTCAAGCGGGTGTGCGAAGACCGCTGAGTGATGTGCCTGACATTATCCGCGAATTGATTGAACAACCTTTTTCATAAGCCGGCCCGCTTTAGTATTGTTACATGCGTATCGCCGTATTTACGCTGATCAAGCAGGGTAAATCCGGATGGGGCAGCCATTGGGCTGGCCTCTTCCCACACAATGCAGGCCCCAGGGGCAATCCAGCCACGCTCCAGGGCCTTCTGCAGAGCTTTTTCACCAAGCCCTTTGCCGTAAGGCGGATCCAGAAAAATCAAATCAAAAGCATCTGTCGGACATATCGGAAGCCGCGTCGCATCAAGTTTTTTGAAAACCACCTCTGCATCGGTTTCAAACAGCGCGATATTTTTTTGCACCAGGGCGGCAGATTTGGCACCGTTGTCCAGCATCCAAATGCTGCTTGCGCCGCGGGACAAGGCCTCTAATGCCAGCGCACCCGTGCCGGTAAAAAGATCAAGAACGCGGGCCTTGGCAAGACGATTGCCGATTTTTCCGCCGCTGATTAAATTGAACAAATTTTCGCGAACACGGTCGGTGGTGGGGCGCAAATGTGCTCCACTGTCCGTTTTTCCCACTGTTGCCAGCCGCCTGCCCCGGAATGTGCCTGAAATGATCCTCACGGCTTTAAAAGGTTTTTAAGGTTGCTATTAGGGTCCGCAATCGTGGCTGGATCGGGGGATTTTGCACTTTCAATCAGCCGTTTTCCAACCATATAGGCCCGCGGATCATTCATGGCATCCACTGCCAGCAACCGATCGCCCTCATAATACCAAAAGGAGACCACTTTTGGGTCATCTGGCGCGGCGCGGGTCACCACGCTGTCGTAACCAGTGTTCAATCCGGCAATTTGCAGTTTCACATCATATTGGTCCGACCAGAACCAAGGTTGGGGGACATAGGCCTGATCAGCCCCAAGAATATTGCCGGCGACCGCTTCGGCCTGATCTATGGCATTTTGCACGCTTTCCAGCCGCAAGCTTCCAGTTCCATAGGGAAAGACCGTGCAATCACCCGCCGCCCAGACAGCCGGATCGGATGTTTGACCAAGCGCGTTGACCATGATGCCGTTGTCAACCTTTAGACCTGCCAGCGCGGCAATATCGCTTTGCGGCATGATCCCGACGCCAACAATGACAAAATCAACAGCGATCTCGCTGCCGTCGCTTAATGCTGCGCTGCTCACGCGGCCATCTACGCTGTGCAGCTGGGTAAGTCCGATACCTTCTTTAATATCAACCCCGTGGCTTTGGTGCAGCGCGCGGAAATAATCGGACGTTTGGGGCGCGGCCACGCGCTGTAAAATCCGCGTCGACATTTCCACCAGAGTGACATCTAAGCCCATGCGGGCAGCCACCGCCGCCGCTTCAAGCCCGATATAGCCGCCGCCGACAATTAAAACCCGCCGTCCGGCCACAAATTCGGGCGCCATGGCATCGGCGTCGGCAAGGTCGCGCATCGTGTAAACACCCGCCAAGGTGCCGCCGATGCTTTTTGGCAGGCGCCGCGGCGAAGAGCCGGTGGTCAGTACCAAATGATCATAGGGATAAACCCTATCACCCGCGGTTACGGTTTTGGCAGTGCGATCCACCGCGTGAACGCTACGGCCCAATGCCAAAGTAATGGATTGGTCATCATAAAAGTTTTGCGGACGCAAAAAAAGCCGCTCTTTGCCAATCTCGCCCAAGAGATATTTTTTTGACAAAGGCGGACGCTGATAGGGCAGCTCTGGCTCACTGCCGATCAAGGTGATTTCGCCCTGATGGCCAGTGCTGCGCAGTTTTGCCACCAAAGATGCCCCCGCCTGACCGGCGCCGACTACCACAATTTTCATCACGTCTCCTTGAGCGGTGTGGTCATTTTTAATTCGACCCTATATTGAAGAGCAACCAAAATGCAATCAAAGGACAAAGCAAGATGACGATTACTGTGGGCCAGAAACTGCCAGAGGCAACATTTTTGAAAATGGGCGACAAGGGCCCCGAAACTGTTGAGCTTAGCAGTAAGCTCGCAGGTCGAAAAGTTGCGATATTTGCAATGCCCGGCGCGTTCTCGGCGACCTGTTCGGGCAGCCATATTCCGAACATCTTGATGCATAAAGAAGCGCTAGAGGCCAAGGGCGTCGAGGAAATTCTAATTGTGTGCGTCAATGATCCATATGTCATGCGGGCTTGGGAAAAATCATCCGCTGCCGACGAAGGGGAACTCACATTTCTTGCCGATTCGGATGCACAGTTTTCCAAGGCAATGGGCTTGACCTTTGATGCGCCTGTCGTCGGGTTTTACGACCGATCACAGCGCTATGCGATGTTGGCTGATGACGGTGTGGTTGCCGCGCTTCTCATCGAAGAAAAGCGCGCTGCGATTACCACTTCCGGCGCGGATGCTTTGCTGGCCGCGATTTAAGCCTATTGCGCAAGCTGGTCCATTTTCTCGGCCAGTTTTACATCCAAAGCGCTGAGCCCCCCAACATCATGGGTGCTCAGCGTGACCTCGACCCGGTTATATACATTAAACCATTCTGGGTGATGGTTTAGCTTTTCGGCCCAAATGGCCGCTTTGCTCATCCAGCCAAACGTGTCGATAAAATTGCCAAAGCGAAAGCTCTTTGTGATGGCATCGCGGTCTGGATGCATGCTCCAGCCGTTGTTTAAACACTCGGCCAGCGCCTCGGTGCGGTCTTGATCAGATAAAAGTGAATTCATTCTAATTCCTCCACAGTGGGTTTTCGAAACGGGCCATAACTGGTCAGGATTTCAATATCCTCACAGACCGCCCGTTTCTCAGCGTCAAGATATTGCTTCACAGCCTGCTGAAAGCTGGGTTCGGCCAGCCAGTGCAGCGAATGGGTCTGCACCGGCAGATAGCCGCGCGCCAGTTTATGTTCGCCCTGTGCACCGGCTTCAACCCGCGTCAGGCCCTGTGATATGGCAAAGTCTATCGCCTGATAATAGCAGGTCTCAAAATGCAGGCAGGGGTGATCCTCAGTCGTGCCCCAATAGCGGCCAAAAAGGGCATCGCGGCCAATGAAATTTAGGGCGCCAGCGATATAGCTGTTCTCGCGTTCGGCCATCACCAGCGCAATATCGTCTTGCAGGCGCTCTTGTGCCAGATCGAAAAATGCCCGCGTCAGATAGGGCCTGCCCCATTTGCGTGCGCCGGTATCTTGATAAAACCGCCAAAATGCATCCCAATGCTCGGGTCGCAATTGATCGCCTGTGAACACATGAATGTCACCGCCAAAAGCCTGTGCGCGGGCGCGCTCTTTGCGGATGTTTTTGCGTTTACGCGAAGAAAGATCACCCAGAAAAGCCTCAAAGTCGGGATAGTTTTTATTATGCCAGTGAAATTGTTGCGTGACCCGATGCAGCAAGCCTTCCTCGGCCCCCTGCGCTGCTTCTTCGGCGGTGCAAAACGTAATATGTGCCGACGAAAGTTTATTATTTTGGGCAAATTGTTGAACGGCTTGGATCAACGCGCTGGTGGCCAACGCGCGGTGCTCTGGGCGGACCAGAAACCGGCGCCCCGTGGCCGGGGTAAAAGGCACAGCAAGCTGTAATTTAGGATAATAGCGTCCGCCAGCCTGCTCATATGCATGGGCCCAGTTGTGGTCAAAAATATATTCCCCCTGCGAGTGCAGCTTAAGGTACATCGGCGCGCAACCGATCAGCATGTCGTCTTGATAGACGGTTAAATAATAAGGCTCCCACCCGGTGCCAGAGCCCACTGATCCGCTGTCTTCCAAGGCTTTAAGAAAGCGGTGGGTGGTAAAGGGATCAAGCGCGCGGCCGGTCTCAGCCTCGGGGCAGGCGCAGCTGTCCCAGTCTTTTTCGCCAATCTCTGAAAGCGATAAGATAATCTCAACCCGAAGCGATGTCCGGCTCATTTATAACCTCCGTTGTCCCTAGTAATGTGGCCTAATGCGAACAAGGATCAAGGGGCAATATTGGCTGGATATCCTTCAAAGGTAATATTGTCGGCAATTCGCCGCGCCCGAATTTCTTCGCGCTCTGATGTAACAGTCCAGCACAACACCGCAAGGCCGTTGGATTTGACCTCGGCCACTTTAGAATTGGCCAAATCGCGGTGATCATGGCTGATAAATACCGCGCCCATCGCGTCGAACCCGTCGTGGCGCTGAAGGTCTAGCAAACGGGCTTCCGGCACATCAGGCCAATCCTTGGCCGCAAAGCTGTCCGTGGTTAGCCCACGGGGAATTTTAGGGGCAAATTTGGCCATATGGGCGACTGAATGCGGATTGAACGACATCACGGCCACTGCGCCGGAATAGCTTTGCAACGCAGCCGCAGTTGCCCGTTCCAATTGCCCGCTCGTGGGGCCAAGATCAGCGTTTTGATATTTGATTTCGATCAGCAGAGGCACCTTGCCAGCAACCTGTTTCAAAATTTCCGCAAGCGTGGGGATGCCAGTTTGTCCACCTGACAGTAGAATTGTACCAAGCTTGGCAGCAGATTTATCTAAAACCTGCCCGCTTTTGCAGGTCATCCGGTCCAGCGTATCATCATGAAACACCATCGCCTGCCCATCAGCTGAAAGCTGTAGATCAAGCTCGATCCCGTAGCCATTGGCAACAGCATTGGCAATCGCTTCGCGGCTGTTTTCCACGCCGTTAGGGCCGCCATGATAGCCCCGGTGCGCGAGCGGCACCTGCCGGAAGGCATCTGGCAGCAGCGGGTTCATTTTATTTGAAAAATGCCTTCGATTTCGACAGCTATACCCAATGGTAAAGCGGCTGCGGATACGGCTGAACGCGCATGTTTGCCGGCCTCACCCAAAGCCTCTGCCAGAAAATTTGAGGCCCCGTTGATGACCTGTGGCTGCTCAGTATAATCAGCGGTTGAATTGACAAACCCGGTCAGTTTGACGACCTGGACCAAGCGGTCTAGATCGCCGCCGCAGGCGGCCTTAACTTGCGCGAGCAGGTTAATGGCGCAGGCTTTGGCCGCCTCGGCGCCTTCTTCGGTTGTCATATCCGCCCCCAGCTTGCCGGTGATCAACCCGTCCATTGTGCCCGGAATTTGGCCCGAGACATGCACAATGTCCCCGACAATGACATAGGGTACATAGTTGGCTGCTGCTGCTGGTGCATCGGGTAATGTTACGCCGATTTTGGCCAGATTACTTTCAAAATTCCCGCTCATGGCTAGATCCTTTTCGCATGCTTTAAACCCTACTTAGCTCTAATTTTCCGCCACGAAAAGAGCCTGTTTAGGTTTCGCGAAATGCGCGGATAAAATAATCGCTCAAAGGTTTGAGGAAATAATTCAGCGGACTGCGTTCGGCGGTGCGGAAAAAGACATCAACCGGCATTCCCGGGATAAGCGTTAGCCCAGGCGGAAGCCGCGCCAACTCGCCCTTGCGCAGGATAATTTCTGCGCGGTAAAAGGGCTCTTGACCATTTTGGCCCTGAAACGCGTCGGCCGAAATAAGAGTGACAGTGCCAAACAATTCCGGCGTGCTGCGCTGATCTAGGGCAGAAAACCGCAAAGCCACTTTTTGGCCAAGGTGTATTTGGTCGACATGGATTGGCTCGATGTGTGCAGCGATCACCAAGGGCCGGTCTTGCGGGATCAGAAAAAGAACGGGATCAGCCGGCCGGATCACCGAGCGCGGGGCATGCACAGCAAGACTGTAAACGATGCCGGAAACAGGTGCCCGGATGTCCATCCGCGCCAGTTTTTGTTGCAGCGCACGATGTCGCTCTTCCAGTTCCAAAAACCTAAATTGCTGGTCACGCAGATCACTTATTGCCTGTTCGCGCCGCTGTGTTTGAAGCGCGTCAAGCTGTATGTTTAATTCTGTAATACGTGCGCCTGCCTGAGCACTGCGGGCGGTTAGGTCGCCAATCTGGCCGCTCAGCTGCGCTGCTGCGCGCTTTGGGCCGAGCACTTTGGCAGCCTGCGCCAAGCCGCGGTCAAATAGGGTTTGCTGGTTTTTTAACTCTTCTTCGGTAAGCTCTAGTTGAATGCCAACGGCTGTCTGCTGTGCGCTTAGCCCTTCAATTTGATTTTGAACCTGTTCGCGTTGTTTCATCAGTTGTTCGCTTTGGTGATCAATTGAGGCACGGCGCGCCTCAAACAGCCGATGCTGGCCCTGCATCAATTCGGCAATCTCGGGATATTTATCCGCACGGCGCGTAAGTCTTGGATCAAAGGTAATCTTGAAAAGCCCATCGCGCTCGGCTTCAAGACGGCCGCGCCGCGCCATCATTTCAAAAAGCTGACCTTCGATAATGGACATTTCGGATTGTTCAGCAACAGGATCAAGGCGCACCAAAATCGCATTGCTTTTGACCAGATCACCTTCTTTGACCATAATCTCGGACACAACGCCCCCATCAGGGTGCTGCACCACTTGGCGGTTCTTTTCCACTTCAATCTGGCCGCTGGTAATGAGGGCGCCCGAGAGCGAGCTAAAGGTTGCCCAACTGCCGAACCCGCCGATCAAAATCAGCAGTGAAAAAAGCCCTAAAAGCATCGGCAACCTCACAGCAAAAAAGGGTTTAGAGCCGGTCATGCAGGGTCTTTCGAAATTTCCGGCTGGGCCAGAGCTTGATAATTCTGCACTGTGGATTTCAACACATCCTCTTTGGGGCCAAAGGCTTTACCTTGGCCCCCGTCAAGCATCAAAAGCAGGTCACACTCTTGGATTGCCGCCGGTCTATGGGCCATAATCAGAACCGTTTTCCGTTCGCTTTTGAGGGCGCGAATGGCGGCGTTCAAGGCCAGACCGCCCTCGTGGTCAAGATTTGAGTTGGGCTCATCCAGCACCACGATTACCGGATCACCGCAAAGCGCGCGCGCAAGACCGATGCGTTGGATTTGACCGCCGGACAGCTGTCCGCCAAAGGCGCTGACTTGGGTGTCATAGCCATCGGGAAACGACAAGATCATTTCATGTGCTGCGGCTTTTTGGGCAGCCTCAATGATATGTTCTGCGGGGCGCTCGGATGACAACCGCGCAATATTTTCGGCAATTGTACCGTCAAAAAGCTGTACCCGCTGTGGCAGATAACCAATATGCTCGCCCAGAACTTCGGGCGCATAATTATCAAGCGGCGCGCCATCAAGGCGGATTTTGCCGCCCGCCGGTTTCCACACTCCGGTGAGGGTGCGTGCCAGCGTCGATTTACCGGCGCCCGAGGGACCTATGACCCCGACCGCAGAGCCGGGCGGTATCGAGAAGGTCAAAGATTTCAGCGCCGCGGTTTGATCGCCGGGGGGAAACACTGTCAGGGCTTGTGCATCAATCCGCGCTTGCGGCACCGAAAGCGGGGTGCGCGGCATCTCGGGGGGCGTTTCGCTCAAGAGCATCGACAGATTTTGCAGCCTTTGCGGCCGCGCTGAACCAATGCCCATTGCCCAACGGCCAACTCAATCGGCGCCAATGCCCGCCCAAGCAAAATTGATCCGGCGATCATCGCACCGGGGGTCAGTTGATCGTGCAGTACCAGATAGGCGCCAAGCCCCAGCATGGCGGATTGCAATAATAACCGAAAGGTCTTGATCATTGCCGTAAACCCGCCGCTTAAGTCAGAGTTTTTAAGTTGATTGACCAAGGCCAGATTGCGCAAGTTTTGCCACCGCTCGAAAGCCCCTGCCGACATATTCAATGCGCGGATCATCTCAGCCTCGCTGCGCATGTGTTCGGCTGTTTGCGATGCGCGAAAGGTCAGCTGCGCGGCTTTTGAGCCCGCCGCGCGCGTGGTCATTTGGTTGAGCAAGGCAAACCCGATCAAAATAGCGCCACCGCTTAGGGCCAACACGCCAAGCCATGGGTGAAAAAGGCCAATTCCAAAAAGAAAAATAGGCGTCCAAGGCAGATCAAAAAATGCCATGAGAACCGGCGATGTCATTAACCTTTGGATTATTTCAAGATCATTTGCAGCACTGGCGGCCAGTGGGTCTTGCTTGATGGCCGATCTGCGCAGCATTGCGTCAAAAACCCGGCGGTCTAAGCGGGCCTGAAACCGTGCGCCGACACGGGCCATGACCCGTCCGCGGGCAAAATCCAAAAGCCCCATCATCGCATATAGAAATACAACCACGAGAGACAGAGCAACCAAGGTTGCCTCGGACCGGCTGCCCAGAACCCGGTCATAGATTTGCAGCATATAAAGAGGGCCCGTCAGCAACAACAGATTGGCAAAGCAACTAAAAAGACCGACCCCCCAATAAAGCCAGCGGCTTTCACTGCGTGCATCAATGAGTTCTTGGCGGCCATATTTGTGTGATGTAATTGCCATAAATATAAACTTAAGTAGAGCAAATGATCCAAAAGTATTACATATGACTTAACTTAAGGCCAGAGGTTATTACACTTTAACTTGATGTTGGTCTTAGGTGGAACTCGCGCCCTGATACGATATATATAGGTAATAGATTCTTTTTTAGCAGCTAGTTTAATGGCAGTAATAAATGATGGTACGGGCAGCATTTTTAATTAAGCTGTGTTTTGCGGCTTCCATAATTGGGCTTAGTGCGTGCAGTCCTCATATGCTCACCACCGAAATTCATGACCCATATGAAACGGCCAACCGTCAAACCCATGCATTTAATAAAAAAGTCGACAAAGCACTCATCCGGCCAGCGGCCATCGGATATTCGCGGGTCATGAATGATTCAATTGAAACCATGATCTCCAATATGGCAAGTAACCTGTCTGTGCCCAGCCATATTGTGAATGACCTGCTTCAAGGAGAGCTGATATCAGCGGTGCAAAACACCGCAAAATTCAGTATAAATTCAACCCTTGGCCTGGCTGGAATTGCGACCCCTGCTGCAGATTTTGGGATTGATGGCGGGCGCTCAGATTTTGGCCAGACCCTGCATGTTTGGGGAGTGGGCGAGGGGGCTTTTGTAGAATTGCCCTTGCTTGGCGCATCGACCGGCCGTGATGCGCTTGGCACTGCTGTTGATTATGTCCTTAATCCGGTTGGCAGACTGGCCACCGCTCAGCAACAGGCGATTGCAACATCCACGCGGGTTGGATCAATTTTAAGCCGACGCGGCCAATTTGCAGGAACGGTTGATTCTGTGCTTTATGAAAGTGCGGATAGCTATGCCCAGATGCGCAGTATTTTCCTGCAGCGTCGGCGATTTGAACTTGGTGGCCAACAAGAGGATGCTTACTTTGACCCCTATGACGACATATTTGACGATGAATAAACCGCAGCGCAGAACCGTCGTGTTGGGGCTGACGGCCGCATTCATTCATGCGGCGCTGCCAGTTTCGGCGCTGAGCACAGCGCAGGCTAAAAATCTTGTCGGGCAGGTGGTCGATGACATCAACAGGGTTATTCAATCGGGTCAAAGCGAACCTGTCATGCTGGCGGAGTTCGAGAAGATTTTTCAGCGTTACGCAGACGTAAAAACCATTGCGCGCTATGCGCTGGGGCGTGATGCGCGCAGCGCCTCTCCGGCGCAGATGGCCGCCTTTACCGAAGCATTTTCAAGTTATTTTTCGCGAAAATATGGTGCACAGTTTAATGAATTTGTCGGCGGCCGGATCGATGTGAAATCAACCAAAGCAGTCAAGAGCTTTCATGAGGTCAAGGCCATTGTCGAGTTTCGGGGCGGCTCAAAGATGGAGCTTATCTTTTTGGTCTCTGATCGCTCAGGGCGGCCGCTGTTTTTCAATATCTTCTTGGAAGGTATTAATATGCTGCTGGCCGAGCGCACCGAGATTGGCGCGATGCTGGATCAGCGGCGCGGTGATCTAAAAGCGCTGATTTCCGATTTGAAAAAGCTGGGTTGAACGCGGCGCGGTTTTTGCGCTTAGGGGGCGCCGAGCAAGCGGCGTAAAAGTGTGTTGATCGCGCCTCTTGGGCGATTTCCGTCACCCGCATCATCGCGATTTAAAAATCCACCTTCGGGCGCCGGGCCGCCGGGCGGCTGCGGTGCGGACATCGGCAATGGCGTTGGCAAATCCGTTTGATGCACCCGGGTCATCGTTTCATGCCAGATTTGTGCAGGCAGTCCGCCACCGGTCACCGCCGTGAGCGGGCGGTTGTCATCATAGCCCATCCAAACGCCTGTCACATAATCGGCCGTAAAGCCGATAAACCAGGCATCCCGCGCGGCTTGCGTTGTGCCGGTTTTGCCGGCCACTTGCCAGCCGTCAAGCGCGGCGCGTTGACCGGTGCCTTCAGCGACGACTTTTTCCATCATGTAAACCAATTGCTCGGCCGCAGATTGCCGGATCACCCTTTCCCCAATGCCGCCACCGGCGCCCATCACCGGTTCACTTTCATTGTTCAAACGCAACTCAAGCAGACCGTAGGGGGTCACCGCTGATCCACCATTTAAGATCCCGGCATAGGCGCCGACCATTTCGATCAAAGTGGCCTCTGACACGCCAAGTGCAATCGCCGGACCTTCGGCCAGATCGGTTCCAAGGCCAAAGTCAGCGGCCACAGTGCGCACATTTTCGCGGCCAATGGCTTCTGAAAGACGCACGGCGGGAATATTGAGGGATTTGGTCAGCGCCTCGCTCAAGGTGACGTCGCCCAAAAATTCGTCAGAATAATTTTTCGGGCTCCAGTCGCCCGAACCGGGAATAGTCAGTGTCAGGGGGCTGTCCTCAAGCGTGTCGAGCGGCGAATAGCCTAGCTCCAGTGCTGTGGCATAGACAAAGGGTTTAAAGGCAGAGCCAGTTTGGCGCAGCGCTTGGGTGGCGCGGTTAAAGGCCCCAGAAACTTTTAATTTACGCCCGCCCACCATTGCGCGCACGGCGCCGTCAGCGGACATGACCACGATGGCAGCCTGCGCTTCAGAGCCTGTTTTAACCAGTTCCGTAAAGACATATTCAAGGGCTTCTTCAGCTGATGATTGGATTGTTGGATCAAGCGTAGTATTAATTTTCACATCTTCGGTGGTGTTGCGGGTAAAGAAAAGCGGCCCGCTTTCCATGACCCAATCTGCAAAATATCCACCTGCATTGGCTTTGGCCGCATGTGACAGAACCGCCGGGTTTTGCCGCGCGGCGGCGGCTTCTTGTGCGCTTAAGTAGGATTGTTCTTCCATCAAGCCGATAATCACCCCGGCTCGGTTTTGCGACCGCGTTAGATTGTTGGTTGGCGCATAGCGGGTCGGGGCCACCAGCAAACCGGCAAGCATCGCAGCTTCGGCCGGGCTGACATCAGCCGCCGAGCGGCCAAAATAGCGCTGCGCCGCGGCTTCAAAACCCCGCGCGCCTGCCCCAAGGAAGGTGCGGTTTAGGTAAATCGTCAATATGTCGTCTTTGGTGTATTTAGCTTCCATAGCGAGCGCATAAATCGCCTCTTTCACTTTGCGCCAAAGCGAGCCTTGACGGCAATCGGCTTCATAGGCGCGCTCGCTGGCCCAGCGGTTTTGATCATAACTCACACCCAAACACAGCAATTTTGCAGATTGCTGGGTGATAGTCGATCCACCGTGACCGGAAAGCGGGCCGCGCCCTTCGCTCAGGTTAATCCGCACCGCGCTGGCAATGCCGCGCGGGCTCAGCCCAAAATGGCGATAAAATCGTTTATCCTCGGTGGCGACAACTGCGTTCTTCAAATGCGGTGAGACTGTTTTTGCCGTGATGACGCCGCCGAATTGATCCCCGCGCCAGGCAAAAACTTTGCCCTGATTGTCAAGCAATGTAACAGAGCCCCGGGATCGGCCATCCAAAAGATCATCTAAGGGCGGAAGGCTAAACCAGACATAGCCGATTGCAAGACAGATCAGCACAAGGATGGTCAAACTTGTGCGCCACAGCACCGCCCAAACCAATTTCCAAATCAGTCGCAGAAGCCATTTGATAAACCGGGTGATCAAATTGCCTTTGGGCTTTTGCTTTGGGGTCCGTTTTGATGCTTTAGAAGCATTGACTTTTGGCGCCGCGCCCGCGCCGCGACCTTTCTTATATCGATTGTCGGCGACCAGTGGTCTGGTCGGTTTGTGGTTGCCTGCCATGTATTTGTTTAGCCTCAAGGCGTTTTTATTTTGTGCAGCATACTCGGCTTTTGTCTGCTTGTTTAGGGCATTCCACCTGATTATTTCATGCAGAATATGATTAAAATATAATCAAACCAACTTAAATGCGCAATAATTATGCGCTTTTACCCTGTTTTTGACTGATTTTACCCCCCGCCCTGCTTTTCTTTTAGCTCCTAGGGCAGTCTTGTGAACCCGCAACATTCCTCAATTTGGCCATCAACTGGCCTGACTCAGAAAGGAAAATACGGTGAAATTGATTATTGCAACCATCAAACCGTTCAAACTCGAAGATGTACGCGAAGCGCTGACCGAGATTGGTGTTCGGGGCATGATGGTGACAGAAATAAAAGGTTTTGGGGCCCAATCGGGGCATACCGAAATCTATCGCGGGGCAGAATATGCGGTGAATTTTGTCCCCAAAATCAAACTTGAAATTGTGGTTGAAAGCGCCTCGGCAGACCAAGTTGTCGAAACCATTACAAAATCGGCCCAAACCGGGAAAATTGGCGATGGTAAGATTTTTGTTCTGGATGTGGGGCAAACCGTCAGAGTGCGCACCGGCGAGTCCGGCACAGAGGCAATTTAGCAAAGGAAACCTTGAACAATGTTTACGAAAAGAACGAGCTTAATTGCCGGCGCTGTTGCCGCATCTTGTCTGCCGTCGCTCGGGCTGGCACAATCGGCTGATGTCACGCCTTTAAATGGTGAAATTGGCTTTATTTTTACCACCTTTATGTTTCTGGTTGCTGGGTTTTTGGTGTTCTGGATGGCGGCAGGTTTCGCCATGCTCGAGGCTGGATTGGTGCGCTCGAAAAATGTGGCGATGCAACTGACCAAAAATATAGGGCTGTTTTCACTGGCGTCTCTTTTTTACTACCTCATCGGTTACAATCTGATGTATCCCGGTGATGGCTGGAGTATTGAAGGAACGCTTGGCGCCTTTGGTCCTGCCGTGCTTGAAGCGGTTGGATTGGCCGATACCGAGGCTGATATGACTTATGCCTCTGTCGGATCGGACTTTTTCTTCCAGCTGATGTTCTGTGCCGCAACCGCTTCCATTGTGTCGGGCGCGTTGGCTGAACGGATTAAACTCTGGCCCTTCCTGGTTTTCACCGTCCTTTTGACAGCTGTCATTTACCCAATCCAAGCAAGCTGGAAATGGGGCGGCGGTTTCCTTGATGCCATGGGCTTTTTAGACTTTGCCGGCTCAACCGTTGTGCATTCGGTTGGCGGATGGGCAGCGCTGACAGGCGCTATTATTCTAGGTCCGCGCATCGGTAAATACACCAAAGAGGGCAAAACCGTTCCGATCCCGGGCTCTAATTTGACGCTGGCAACTTTGGGAACGTTTATCCTGTGGTTGGGGTGGTTCGGCTTTAACGGCGGCTCGCAACTTTATATGGATACTGCGGGCAACGTGGCCGACATCAGCCGAATATTTGCAAATACAAATACAGCGGCTGCCGGCGGCGCGGTTGCGGCTTTGATCCTTACCCAGCTCCTGTATAAAAAACCTGATCTGACGATGGTTTTGAACGGCGCTTTGGCGGGGCTGGTGTCTATCACAGCTGAGCCTCTGTTCCCAAGCCTTGGGACAGCCACTTTAATCGGTGCAGTGGGAGGCGTGATTGTTGTGCTGGCAGTGCCCATGCTTGACCGATTTAAAATCGATGATGTGGTTGGTGCGATCCCAGTACACTTGTTTGCCGGTATTTGGGGAACAATTGCGGTGGTCTTTACCAACTCTGAGGCATCCTTGGGCACTCAGCTTTATTCAATCATCGTGGTGGGTATCTTTGTGGTGATCGCATCTGCAGTGGTCTGGTTTGTCCTTAAATCAACCATGGGCATCCGTGTTGAGGAAGAGGTTGAGATTAACGGTTTGGATATGGCTGAACTGGGAATGGAGGCTTATCCGGAATTTGGCCGAAGCTAATCACGGCCTATGGTTAAAACAAAAACGGGCTCCTTAAACAGGAGCCCGTTTTTAATTAAATTCGTACTGATGCGGATAGGCACAGTATCCTGCGCAGTTATTCAGCCGGAAAATGACCGTCATAAATCGGATCAAGTGTCTCGGTTTCAAACAGCGAAGACACCGATGTGCCATTCCAGATATTCAAAATCGCTTGGGCAAACATCGGCGCAGTAGGCACAATGCGAATATTTGTTGCGGCTTTGACCGGTTCGCTGGCTTCGATAGAATCGGTGATCACCAGAGACTTCATTACGGATTTAGAGATACGCTCGACAGCTGGTCCTGATAGAACACCGTGGGTGATATAGGAGTGCACTTCCGAGGCGCCGTTTTCCAGCAAAACTTCTGCTGCTTTGCACAGCGTGCCAGCGGTGTCGCAAATGTCATCAACAATGATACACTTTTTACCTTCGACATTGCCGATCACGTTCATTTCGGCCACTTCACCGTGTTTTTCACGGCGTTTGTCCACGATGGACAGCGGCGCGCTAATCCGTTTAGCCAACTCGCGTGCGCGGGCCACGCCGCCCACATCCGGCGATACCACCATCACATCATCAAGGTCGCCTTTGAATTGGTGCAATATATCCAGGGCGAAAATCGGTGAGGCATAAAGGTTATCGACAGGGATATCGAAAAAGCCCTGAATTTGGGCCGCGTGTAAATCCATGGTCAACACGCGCTCGATACCGGCTTTGACCAGCATATTCGCCACCAGTTTGGCACTGATCGGAGTGCGTGCTTTTGATCGCCGATCTTGCCGTGCATAGCCAAAATAGGGAATAACCGCAGTGATCCGGCTGGCTGAAGAGCGCTGTAGGGCATCGGCCATAATCAGAAGTTCCATCAGGTTGTCATTGGCCGGATTTGAAGTGGACTGGATCACAAACATATCTTCGCCGCGCACGTTTTCATAAACCTCGACAAAGATTTCTTGATCGTTAAAGCGTTCAACCCGAGCGTCAACCAAGCCTACATGAAGGCCACGATGAAGCGACATGCGCCGAGAAATAGCATTGGCTAAAGTCAGGTTTGCATTTCCCGAGATGAGCTTTGGTTCTGTAATTGAAGGCATATAACTTTTTCCCCAGATGCACTAAGTGACAGATTCGTGACGTTGACACCGCTTAGCACGGCGTTATCGTCTGGCAAAGTGGTGGATGCAAAGGAGAGGGAATTTGCCAACAATTGAGTACTATTTTTCGGTTATTTCGCCTTATACCTATCTGGCAGGCGAAAGATTAAGCGATATTGCAGCGCGTCACAGCGCCGATGTTATCTACCGGCCTCTGGATGTGGCGGCGCTGTTTGCGCGCACGGGCGGCGTGGTGCCCAAAGAGCGCCATATCAGCCGCCGCGAGTATAGATTGCAAGAACTTACGCGTCAGGCAAAAAAAGTAAATCTGCCCATAAACTTAAATCCTGCGCATTGGCCAACCAATCAGGCGCCTGCCTCTTATGCTTTTATTGCGGCCAAAAACAGCGGCGGTGGTGATCTGGGCACATTGGTTCACGCGATGACTCGTGCCTGCTGGGCCCAAGATCGCAATATCGCCGAAGATGATGTCATTCGGGACTGTCTGGCGGCCGCAGGCTTTGATCCGGCGCTCGCCGCTGGCGGGTTGCTGCAGGGGGCCGAAGAATATGCTGCCAACCTCGAAGCGGCGGTGGATGCGGGCGCATTTGGTGCGCCGTTTTATATTGTTGATGGGGATCAAAGGTTTTGGGGGCAGGATCGGCTCGACGATCTTGATTCACATTTGTCTGGTGCGCTTTAATGCCAATAGAAAACCGCACCGGACACCTGACACACTATATGCACTGGGAAGGTGACGGCAAACCGATTTTGATGCTGCATTGCACGATGGGCAACGCCGGTGCATGGCGCGGGCTCATTGAACATCTTGGCTCAGATCACCATTTTACTGCCTTTGATATGCCAGGCCACGGCAAATCCGCGCCATGGAAAGAGCAGGGTGATTATCACACCATCGGCACCGAGATTGCTAAAACATTTCTGGATCAGCCGATGGATTTGATCGGGCATTCTTACGGCGGCACAATTGCACTAAGGCTGGCGCTTGAGCTGCCACAGATGGTGCGCTCATTGGTGCTGATCGAGCCGGTGTTGATCAACCTTGCTTTTGTCGACAACCCGGATTTGAAAGCCATCTATGCCCAAGATCATCAAGGGTTCGAAGAGGCTTGGCAGCGCGGTGATCTGGAAACGGCAGCGCGCGAGTTTTCCCGCATGTGGGGTGATGGACGCCGCTGGGCAGATGTGCCCGCGCGTGCGCAGCAGACGATGATCGATAAGATAGGCATGATCAAAGCTGGCGAGCATAATGTGATCGGGGATCGCTATGGGTTTTCACAGCCCGGCCGTCTGTCTGGCATCGACGTTCCGGTGCTCTTGCTTGAAGGGGGCGTAAGCCATTCAAGCGCCGCGGCGATCAATACGGCGCTGCAACAGCGTCTGCCGCAGACGCAGCGCGCAGTGATCGACGGCGCTGGCCATATGGTGCCGATCACCCATGCGGCCGAGACTGCAAAAGCAATTGGGGGCTTTTGGCAAAGCATTGCATGAGGAAAACCTTACTATCCGAAAAACGTGTTTTGCCCTTTGGGTTTGGGGTACAGTTTTGATAGCGCATAATTATTTTATTGAATGTAAACCTATGGTATGCGTAGCATTCAAAGATAGTATTTGATGCATGATTTGATTTAGAGAATTTTAATATGAAAGCGGTTGAAAAAGCTGTAGCGGCGGTGGTCCGCCCGGTTGGCGCAGATTTAGAATTGCTTTTGTTTCGCCATCCTTTAGCGGGGGTGCAACTTCCCAAAGGCACGGTTGAGCCGGGCGAAACCTGCACTGCCGCGGCGCTGCGTGAGCTGCACGAAGAGTCTGGATTGCACCTGTCCGTCAAACCGCAGCCCATTGGTGTCTGGAACCGCTATATCCCTCACCGCCCAGGCAAAGGCCGTGTGGCGCAAAAACACATCTGGCATATTTTTGCGTTTGAAGTGAACAATCCGCTGCCCAATCACTGGCACCATCGCGCCGAAGGAAGCCCGGCGGAAGACGGTTTGATTTTTGAATTTTTCTGGCGGCCGCTTGGCCCCCGCCTGCACAAAGAAGTGCAGTCATTATTTGCCCCGTCAGTCAAAAAAATCCTGTATCACTATCATCAGGAAGCGATTTTAGCGGGGCCTTAGACCGCGTCGTCTATATCGCTTTGCACAGTTTTCTGACCGATCTTTGGCTCGGTGCCGGCCAAAAGCCGAGCGATATTTTCGCGGTGCCGCCAAAAGACCAAAGCGGTGAGGGCAAGACACAAAGCGATCATCTCGGGGCGGGTATAGATCATACACCACAGCGCCGAACTGGCCACTGCAACCAAAGCCGAAAGCGATGATATGCGGCGCAGCGCGGCCACCACGAGCCATGTGGCGCAGCACGCAGCGCCCAGTGGCCAGTAGAGCGCCAGCAATACCCCAAGCAGCGTTGCCACCCCTTTGCCGCCCCGGAAGCGCAGCCAAACCGGATAGCAATGGCCGAGCATAGCAAACAGCGCTGCGATCTGCGCTGCTGCATCGCCGGAAATGGCAAAGGCCATTAAAACGGCGATGATGCCTTTGCCACCATCCAATAAAAGCGTTAGCGCGGCGGCGGTTTTACTGCCCGTACGCAGCACATTGGTGGCGCCAATACTGCCCGATCCGATATCGCGCAGATTTCCCAGCCCCATAAACCGCGCCAACACCATGCCAAACGGGATCGAGCCAAGCCCATATCCGGCAATGGCCCAAAGGATCAGCGCGGCGCCAGAGCCGCTAACAGCAGGAAAAAGCATCATCCTTTATAGACCTCTCTGCCGGCCACAAATGTCCGCATAACCTTACCCTGCATCCGGGTCCCATCAAAGGGCGTGTTTTTCGATTTTGAATGTAGCTTGAAGCGATCCACAACAAACGGGGCATCAGGATCAAAAAGCACCAGATCAGCACTGGCCCCTACTGTGAGCCGCCCTGCCGCGAGCCCCAGCCGCTTGGCGGGATTAAGGGATAGTGCGCGAAACAGCGTTGGCAGATCAAGATCTCCAGAGTGATAGAGCCGCAGCGCCGCCGGCAAAAGCGTTTCTAGCCCTACCGCGCCCGAGGCCGCCTCTTCAAACGGTAATCGTTTGCTTTCTTCATCCTGCGGGGTGTGCATAGAGCAAATGATGTCGATTAAACCGTCGCGCACCGCCTCGATGATCAACTGCCGGTCATCTTCGGCGCGCAGGGGCGGCTTAACCTTGAAAAAAGTCCTGTAGTCGGCCACGTCAAATTCATTCAGGGTCAAATGGTGGATCGAAGTTCCTGCGGTGATATCAAGCCCGTTGTCCTTGGCGCGGCGCAGCGCCGGCAAGGCGCGGCCAGTGGTGATCTGATCAAAATGATAGCGCACGCCGGTCATCTCAATCAGCGCAATATCACGGTCAAGCGCCATGCGCTCGGCCATGGGCGAAACCGCTGGCAACCCGCGAAGCGAGGCAAACTTGCCTGACGTAGCAGCCGCGCCTTTTGACAGCCCCGGATCTTGCGGATGGCCCATCACCAACGCCCCAAGCGAGCGCGCGTAGGAAAGCGCGCGGGTAAGCACCTTGGTGTCGGTGACCACTCGGTCACAATCGGTAAAGCCCACCGCCCCGGCATCAAGCAAAAAACCGATCTCGGTCATTTCGCGCCCGTCGCGGCCTTTGGTCAGCGCCGCCATGGTCAGTACGTTGACCGGTGCCGCTTCATTGGCGCGTCTGCGGGTAAATTCAAGCGTTTCGGGGGTGTCGATCGCGGGCAGGGTATCAGGCCGGGTCACTATCGTTGTCACACCGCCTGCGGCCGCTGCCTGTCCGGCCGTCTTGAACGATTCCTTGTGCCGCTCGCCCGGCTCGCAAACCTTGACACCTATATCAATGATCCCAGGCGCAAGCACCTTGCCGTTACAATCAATGGATTTGATGTCTTTTGCAGGGGTATCAACTGCGGAGCCCACGGCGCGGATCACACCGTTTTCAATCAGCAGACTGCCGTCTGTTTCAGTGCCGGTTTCAGGATCAATGAGGCGCGCATTGCGTAGCAAAACTATAGTCATGCTGCGCCCTCCGACATTTGCATTTTCCGATTACGTGCCAGTAAATCCATAGCCGCCATGCGGACTGCGACGCCCATTTCCACCTGATCCTGGATCACCGAGCGATTAATGTCATCGGCAATATCACCGTCGATCTCAACCCCGCGGTTCATCGGGCCCGGGTGCATCACAATGGCATCGTCCTTGGCGGCCTTCAATTTCTGGGCATCAAGCCCGTAGCGGTGGTAATATTCGCGCTCTGAAGGGATAAACCCGCCGTCCATGCGTTCGCGCTGAAGCCGCAACATCATCACCACATCGACATCTTGCAGCCCTTGATGCATATCCTCATAGACCTCGCAGCCAAATTCGGCGATGCCCGAAGGCATCAAGGTGGGGGGGGCGATCAGGCGGATACGATTTTCCATTTTGCCCAACAGGATAATGTTCGACCGTGCCACGCGGCTGTGGGCGATATCGCCGCAAATGGCGATGCTAAGCCGATGCAGGCGGCCTTTGGCGCGGCGTATGGTCAGCGCATCCAAAAGCGCTTGTGTGGGGTGTTCATGGCGTCCGTCACCTGCGTTTAAAACGCTGCAGTTGACCTTTTGCGCCAGCAAATCAACCGCGCCGGATTGCGGATGCCGCACCACCAAAAGATCGGGGTGCATCGCGTTTAGCGTGAGCGCCGTATCAATCAGCGTTTCGCCTTTTTTAATTGAACTGGCCTGCATGGCCATATTCATCACATCCGCGCCCAGCCGTTTGCCGGCCAGCTCAAACGAGGCCTGCGTGCGGGTTGAGTTTTCAAAAAACATATTGATCTGGGTCAAACCGGCCAAGACGTCTGAATGCTTGTTTGAGCGCCGGTTGAGGTCAACATAGCTGTCGGCAAGATCAAGAATTTCGGAAATAGCAGCGGGGGAAAGTGGCTCAATGCCCAAAAGGTGTTTGTCGGTGAACCCCATAAATGCGCTCCGCTGAATTTGAGCGGTTCATAAAGCGCTATCGGCTGTGGCACAAGCCCCATGTCAGCTTGCGCAGCACTTTGTGACGTCATCAAGCAGGTGAATAAGGGGCAAATGCGCAAAAACCTCAATCGAAGGGATAAATCTGCCAGTTTGCGTGGATGTCTTTGGGCAATTTTATCCGCACCATTGCTTGCTTTTCCTTTTGGGCCGCACAGGCTAGACTTTCGCCTATGGAATCGCAATTAGATTGGCACAGCGCGCGTGCGCTTTTGGAATGGCAGGTGGAATTGGGCGCAACCGAGGCAATCTTGGATGCGCCGGTGGACCGGTTTTCGCTTGAGACAACAGCGCCAAAGCCCGCCCCTGTGACAGCGCCCGCAGCGCAAGCCGCTGTGCAGCAAGCCAGTGCGCAGCCAGATCCGGCTCAAATAGCCAAACAGATGGCCGAGACGGCTGGATCACTGGACGCTTTGCAGGCTGCATTGGCCGGCTTTGAATATTGCGAGCTGAAGCGCGGCGCGCGGAATTTGGTGTTTAGTGATGGAAACCCTGCCGCACAGGTGATGATTGTCGGTGAAGCGCCGGGCCGCGACGAAGACCAACAGGGCAAGCCTTTTGTTGGCCGCGCCGGACAGCTTTTGGATAAAATGCTGGCTGCGATTGGTTTGGACAGACAGTCCCAAGAGCCCGCAAATGCGGCATATATCACCAATGTGGTGCCGTGGAGGCCGCCCCAAAACCGGGAACCCAGCCCCGACGAGATTGCAATGCTCACGCCTTTTTTGCTAAGGCATATCGCGTTGATCAAGCCAACCGTAGTGGTGGCGATGGGAAATATTTCCTGTCAGGCATTGCTTGGCAAACGCGGTATTTCCAAGCTGCGCGGACAGCTGCAAAACAGCCGCGATATTGATGTGATACCGATGTTCCATCCGGCCTATCTTTTGCGCAATCCAAGCGCCAAGAAATTGGCCTGGGCCGATCTTTTAATGTTAAAAGCAAAACTGGCCGCATCATGAGCCGTATTGATGAAACACTTGAGTTTATTCCGGTTAGGATAGCTGTTCTAACGGTGTCTGATAGTCGCAGTTTGGCTGAGGACAGCTCGGGTCAGACTTTGGTTGATCGGCTTACAAAGGCAGGCCATCAACTGGCAGAGCGCACACTATTGCCCGATGAGCGCTCCCAAATTTCCCAGCAACTGCGGCAATGGGTCGAGAGCCCAGATATTGATGTTGTCATCAGCACCGGAGGCACCGGCCTTACCGGCCGCGATGTCACCGTAGAGGCGCACCGCGATGTCTATGAAAAGGAAATCGATGCCTTTGGCACTGTGTTCACCCTAGTGAGCATGCAAAAAATTGGCACCTCGGCAGTACAAAGTCGCGCCACGGCCGGTGTGGCGGGCGGAACCTATCTTTTTGCCTTGCCCGGAAGCCCCGGCGCCTGCCGCGATGCATGGGATGAGATTTTGCTCAAACAGCTCGATTTTCGCCACCGGCCCTGCAATTTTGTGGAAATAATGCCGCGTCTTGAAGAAAAGTTACGACGGAAATAACAAAGCCAGCCGTATAATACTGGCTTGGCAAACCGGTAATGCACACTACAACGTAAGGGCATAGGCGGAATATTGGCGCTGAAAGGGGCAGGAAAGTGCGATTTTTTCGAAAGAGCCTTGTTGGGCTTTTGCTTCTGTCCCTGACCTTGGGGCTTTTTGCCTACGCCGGGCAGATGGTCAGCTCTGCCATGAAAGAGCGTATGTCGCGAAAGCCCCGAACGTCGCAGCAGCGCGAACGGGTGTTCACCGTTAATGTTATCACCGCAGAGCCGCAATCCATCACTCCGATGCTTGAAGCTTTTGGCGAAGTTCAAAGCCGTCGGACCCTTGATTTGCGAATGGCTACGGGGGGGCAGGTTATAGAGCTGGCCGAGGGCTTTGTCGAAGGGGGACAGGTGCAGGCTGACGAAGTCCTTGTGCGGTTGAATGATGCAGATGCGCGCTCAGCTCTTGGCCGCACAGAGGCCGATGTTACTGATGCGATGGCTGAAGTTGAAGAAGCTGACCGTGCGCTTTTGCTGATCACCGATGAATTGGAAGCCGCGCGGGATCAGGCAGACCTGCGCAGCCGCGCGCTAGAGCGCCAACTGGACCTGAAAGAGCGAGGTGTTGGAACTGCCGCTGCGGTGGAAACGGCTGAGCTTGCAGCGTCTTCTGCGGCTCAGGCGGTGCTGTCTCGGCGCAGCGCGGTGGATCAGGCCAAAGCCCGCAGAGCCCAGGCCCAAACCCGCCTGGCAAGAGCAGAGTTGGCTTTGCAAGATGCCAGCCGGCGGTGGAAAGATACGGTTCTAACATCGGAATTCAGCGG
>ERZ1048686.926-NODE-926-length-25146-cov-9.072935_pt1 | contig 25146 bp, 22 predicted proteins | sample MGYA00383099_ERZ1048686 | MGnify/ENA primary metagenome ERZ1048686 (study PRJEB29581, sample SAMEA5548369) | metagenome | biome: marine; feature: coastal; material: water | depth 25 m | study: Short-term variability in the microbial, nano- and picoplankton... | reverse complement strand
TGCAGAACTATTTGTTTTAATCTTCTGATGTAGCTATAAGGCAACTTTATTGGCATAACTATTGTCTTCTTCCTAGTAAAAATGAGTCAAATAAAATTACTTTGCTCCAACAATATTGTATTGCCCATAGATATAAGCAAATGAGAAAATTACAATTAATACTTTTAACGATGCTGAGCTTTGCATCTACTGCCCAAAGCCTGGAAACCTTCTTGGGGCAACCATATAACTCTCTTCAACTTACTGATTATCGTCAAAATCTGTCTATTGAAAACACTATAGAATCGTTTTTACCTTATCAGAAAATCTATAAGGTAGAATATCCAAACGACGGTATAGCGTTGGAGTATAACACCAATCTAATATTGTTTAGAATTTCTGTTTACGATAGTGGTTATAGTTACAAGCAATACAAAATGCAATTGCCATTTAATGTAACGTGGCAAAACAGCCAATTGCAAATTGAAGAAAAAATTGGTTCACTTGAAATTTTAACAGACAATCCATTTAAAAAAAGATATACAAAAGACAATAGTATTACCGACTTTTACTTTACAAATGGCAGAGTATCCGGTTTTAAAATTGTAGCATCAAACAGCTTACTTCAAACTAAAAGACAAGATGTTTTTAAAGGTTGGGGAATAAGACTTTTGCCCGATGGCACAAAAATAGAAGGAGATGTAGTTTCGGGAGATGGAACAATGATGTGGGGCAAAAATGCTGCTGTTTATAAAGGCGAATGGTCTTACGGCCTGCCGCATGGCAAAGGAGAATATGTAGACTCCTTTGGCAATAAATATAGTGGCAATTTTAAACTTGGCTTTTTTTGGGGTAACGGTAACTTCTTTTCTAAAAACTATGGCTATAGCTATTCTGGCGAATACGTAATGGGCAAGAAACATGGTCAAGGAAAAATAAATTATTCTAACAAAGTAGCTTATCAGGGAAGTTGGTTTAGAGATGAAATGAGAGGACTTGGGAAATATGTAATGGGTCAAGATTATTATTATGAAGGCATAATGTTAAACAACTCTTTTAACGGCAAAGGAGAGCTACACACACCTGATGGAACTATAACAGGCAGCTTTAAAAATGGAAAACCAAACGGGATTTGTGAGCAAAAAACACAAGATAATACCCAGTCCTTAAAGGGCAAATGGGTAAATGGGATAAAACAAGGTAAGTTTACGCTCGTCTCTTTTGGAGTAGATAAGGTTGTTTACTATGAAAATGATATTGAAATGGTCAACCAAAAATAGAACTAGTTTAACACCAGCTGTAAAGCATAATTAGACTTTTGTTCTAACTCAATATTCCTGTTTTCAAGCATAGTTTTTAAACGAGAAGACTCTGCGTTATAATTAAAAATTGTAAGTAAGGTATATCCAGACTCTATCTTAACGTTAAACCCTTCTTCTAGTGCATTCACTAGTTTCTTTGCTTTAAGTTCATCCTTATTAAAACTAGCCATAAAACTAATGGCAGAGTTTTGCATTAAATTCAATTGTATACCAGCAGAATTAAAGGCATTAAAGATTATTTCTAAATTATCTTCAACTATAAACGAAAAATCTTTTGTTGAAATAGTAATTAAACTTTGATTTTCTTTCACAATGTAGCATTGCGTTTCATTGAGTGTTCTACTCTCATTTTCAAGCACTTCTGTTCCTGGTGCAGATGTATTAACAAACGATTTTACATACAACGGGATTTTTTTGCTCTTAAGAGGTTGAATGGTTTTAGGGTGAATTACAGAGGCTCCATAATAAGCTAACTCGATGGCTTCATTGTATGAAAGTTTTGGAATTAGAACAGCATCATCAAATCTTTTGGGATCTCCATTCATAACACCTGCAACATCCTTCCAAATGGTAACAGATTCTGCATCCAAGGCATACGCAAATATGGCCGCTGAGTAGTCAGACCCTTCTCGACCTAAAGTTGTGTTTTTATGTTTTAAACTTCTACCTATAAAACCTTGGGTTAAAATTGTTTGCTTTTTTACTAGAGGTATCAAACTACCTTTTATTAATGGTTCTGTTTCTTCCCATAAAACTTTAGCCCTTCGTTGGTCTTCAGTTGTTATTACAAAATTTCTTGCATCTATCCATCTGTTCTTATATCCAATTTTATTAAGATAGGTACTTACAATTTTGGTTGAAATTAATTCTCCAAAAGGAACAATTCTATCGTACTCTTCATCATATGAGGCTGTTTCGTCTCGCTTTTTTTCTACAATACATTCAAGTTCTACCAACAAATTATCAACTTCGTAGTAGTCATATTCATTGTCAATTAAATCTTCAATTATATCTTGATGAAAATCTCTAACCTCTCTATAAATTTTCTTCTTTGTTTCTTTATCGTGGTAATAAGCATCCACAAGCTCCTCAAGCTTATTTGTAATTTTACCCATTGCAGAAATAACAACCACCAAAGGCTCAGCACGTTGTTCTTTAAGCACTCTAGCAACATTTTTAACAGCCTCTGAACTTTTTACGCTCGCTCCACCAAATTTGAATACTCTCATTAAAGATTAAATTTGCTACAATATTACCACTTATAGCGAATGTTGAGAACAAATCAAGTAATAAGTTTAAGCCAGTTTATAGCTGATCAACAAAGTAAATTTCCAGATGCATCTGGGGATTTATCCAAGATATTTAGAGACTTTAAATTCGCTGCCAAAATTGTAAATAGAGATGTACGAAAAGCTGGTTTGGTGGATATTATTGGTGCTCATGGCTCCATAAATGTTCAAGGAGAAGAAGTTAAAAAATTGGATATGATTGCCAATGATGAATTTAAATCTTCTTTAACACTAGGCGGAGATTGTTGTGCAATAATCTCTGAAGAGGAAGAAGACATCCACCATATTGAAACTACTCTTAACAAAGATTCTAAGTACATAGTTGCTATGGATCCACTAGATGGAAGCAGCAATATTGATGTAAATGCTTCTATTGGAACCATATTTTCTGTTTACAAAAGAAAAAGCCCAGTTGGCGGACATGTAACTATGGAAGATGTTTTACAAAAAGGAACGGAACAAGTTGCTGCTGGTTATATTATTTATGGAAGTAGCACTATGATGGTAATTACTACTGGACAAGGGGTAAATGCTTTTACATTGGACTCTTCAATTGGTGACTTTTGTTTAAGTCATCCAGATATAAAAATACCTGTAGATGGTAAAATATATTCTGTAAACGAAGGTAACTACGACCAGTTTAGCGACGGCGTAAAAAGCTATCTCGACTATTGTCGTAATTCAACTGAAAAAGAAGCGTATAGTGCACGTTACATTGGAAGTATGGTATCGGATTTCCATAGAAACTTACTAAAAGGAGGGATATTTATGTATCCGGCAACTTCCAGTGCCAAAAAAGGAAAACTTAGATTAATGTTTGAAAGTAATCCTATGGCATTTATTACAGAACAAGCTGGTGGAGTTGCAACAGATGGCGAAAAGAGAATAATGGAAATTGAACCGACGGAAATACACCAAAGAAATCCTGTTTTTATGGGCAGTAAGAATATGGTAGAGAAAGCTCACTCCTACCTCTAAAACGAAATGACTGCAAATGAAAAAGCTGAAATAAAGGCAGTAATTATCAAAAAAATTAGTAGAACTAAAGAGTCAATTGCTGAGCTAAAAGAAATGACTAAACCCATTTCTCCAGAAAATGCAATTGGTAGAATTAGCAGAATGGATGCAATAAATAACAAAAGTGTAAACATGGCTGCCCTAAGACAAGCCGAACAAAGCTTTATAAAACTTAGTAAAGCACTAGAAGATATTGATTCTGAAAGCTTTGGGAAGTGCAAAAAATGTGGCTCTGATATACAATTAGGAAGACTCAAGTTTAGACCTCAAAGTGTATATTGCATGGCGTGCGTTTAACACTCAAGAATATTGGCAAATACAAATACATTATTGGCATCAAGGTAATATGTGTTATTCTTCTTGTTTACGCATTACTTACAGTTTTTAATGTCCTACCATTATTCATAGGAACCTCAATAATTGAACCAATAGGGCACATCAGCTGTTTCCCTGGCCCTACTTATGGAACTGTTATAGAAATGTTTGTAGCTTTAGTTTTAACAATGTTCTGTTCCTCTGTTTTAGTCGGTAACTATTATGGGTTTTACACAATAAAACTTTTTTTGCTCTTAGGTATATTTTTCTTTCTCTCCCTTTTTATATATGATTATGGAGCATTTAACATCTCAGATCTACTGCACAATTTGGAATCTGACGTTTTACAGATTCTTACAGGAGCACTGTTTTGTATACTGGCCTCCATCGTTTGGAACAAAACAGAAGTAGAGCAAATTTTTAGAAGTTAAAAGGTCATTTACCTTTAAGCAAATGACCTTCAATTGGATTACCTCAGGTGCGAGTATTGATTTCTTAAAAAATTGCAAGAGTTATCTATCAACGGTTTTGTAGTTTGAGCAAACAACCATTCTCTATCTGGGGATCTTGGTTCTTTTCGTGTTACAAAATCCAGTTGAGATGCAGTTAAAGCTCTTTTATCTCCACGATATGTTGCCCACTTTTCCGTCCAATTGTAGCTTGAAGGAATTGTTCTTCTGTGAATTACAGCACTATTATTCCCATTTATTCTTTCGATATACAAACTAGATCTGGTATTAATAGTCTTACAAAATTCGATGTAGTCGGCAGTAACTTCTCCGTACACTTTTACAACTTCTCCGCTATCTGTTTCAGCTTCTCCCATATATACATCTTCTTTGGTCATTTCAAATACGTTTCTAGATACATCAACTCTTCCTATATGAGCCTCTTCCATCTCTATTTGAATAATCTCATCTGGATCAAAATCTATTTCACTTGGTTCTACAACTCTTAAAAACTTGTAGTTTGAATTTCTAAAACCATTGTAAACATGTTCATACAAATGTTCAGCATTATAATCCACACTAAATCTTCTATTGCTAGTAAACTCTAAAACAACGTTTACCGTACCTGCTTGAAGTGCAAAGTCTAACTGCTTAGTGGATACAAATCCAGATTCAAATCTATTTGCAATTGTAAAATGATTATAAGCTTTTCTAGCCCAATCTTTAGTTCCCAAATCCAACAATTCATTACCTTTATTAAAATGACTACTTGCCGCCTTTGAACTAAATAAACCAATTTCATTAGATACCTCTGTAAGCTTTAGCAAATTAGCATATTTCGGATATCTTCTTATGGCATTATTAAGTGCCTGAATATGCTCATATTCATTTACCATTTTATCGAACTTAAACTGACTTCCTGAGTTATCATAGTATTCAATTTTATCCATATGACCGTCAACAGCAAGTAGATATGCTTCTCTTAGCACTTTTTCTGCTTTGTGGTGATTTGGTTTCTGTTGTAATCTTTTTACAGCTCTGTAAACAGCAACATCGTAGTCACCTTTTTCTAATCTTGCTTTTCCAGAGGAACAAGCCCCAAGTAAAGCAGTGAGTAAAATAATTAAGTAAATTGATTTCATAATAATTCATTTTAATGGTTCACTTTAAATATTTCATAAAGTGTGCCTTCTACCTGAATCGCCATAAAACACTGAACAACAATGGATTAATCACATAAATAAATTCTATGCTTGTACACTTTCTTAGTCAATGCGTTAAACATACACAGCCAAAAATTACATGTTATTCATCTCGTTTTCTGTCTTGGCTATTGTGATTTCTATCTTTCCCCCCTCGTCTCCTATTTTTGTTTCTATGATAGTTTCTATTATTAGAGGCATTTTTTCTTTGTTGACTTTGATTAACATTATTTCTCTTTTTACCTCCCTCAACTGGACCTTTTGTCGGCTCGAATCCTTCTACAATCTCACTAGGTATGGACACATTTAAGAGTTTTTCAATACTCCTTAAGTAAGCCAATTCATCTGCACTTACTAACGATAAGGCTTCACCACTGGCTCCAGCCCTGCCCGTACGGCCAATTCTATGTACGTAATCTTCAGGCATATTTGGTAACTCAAAGTTTATTACATGTGGCAACAATGGAATATCCAATCCTCGTGCAGCAATATCCGTGGCAACTAAAACACTAACATCTCCTTTTTTAAATGCCGCAAGAGCCTTTGTTCTGGCAGATTGAGATTTATTGCCATGAATTGCTGCTGATGTAATTTTTGCTTTTTCAAGTTTTTGTGCTAGTCTATTTGCTCCGTGTTTAGTTCGAGTAAATATTAATACCTGATGCCAATTGCCATCCCAAATAATCTTAGTGATAAGCTCTGTTTTTCGTTTTTGATCAACCTTAATTACTCTTTGGTTTACTAGCTCAGTTGCGGAGTTTTCTGGTGCTGCTTCTACCGTTACTGGATTATTTAAAAGAGAGTTTGCAAGTTTCTTTATCTCTCTAGAAAAAGTTGCTGAGAATAATAAGTTTTGTCTTCTATCCGGCATTTGAGCGATTACTTTTCTGATGTCTCTCAAAAAGCCCATATCTAACATCCTATCAGCCTCATCCAAAACAAATATTTCCACTTGACTAAGGGAGATATATCCTTGATTAATTAAATCTAAAAGTCTACCTGGAGTTGCTACTAATATATCTACTCCGGCTTTTAAACTAGCTACCTGTGGGTTTTGCTTTACTCCCCCAAAAATTACAGTCGTTTTAATGTCTACAAATTCGCTATAACTTTCAATCTCTTCCTTTACCTGAGAAGCTAATTCCCTTGTAGGTGTCAAAATTAGACTCCTTATGGGTCTTCTTCTCTTTATGGGTTCCAACAATAACAATTGCAGTATAGGTAATGCAAAACCTGCGGTTTTACCTGTACCTGTTCTTGCACTGGCAAGTACATCTTTTTCTTGAAGAACAATTGGAATTGCTTTTTCTTGTATAGGCGTTGGAGCTGAATAACCCTTTATTTCTAACGCTTTTAATAGGTATTTATTTAAACCTAAATTTTTAAATGACATATAAATTGTGGTGTAAAATGACAATTTATTTTTGAATCATCATTTTTGAATTAAAACAAAGGTACTTCGCTATTCTTGTCTTAAATCACATTATAGACAGCAAATGCATAATGTGTATCTTTTTTAGTTTATTACTTTCCTATACTATTAATTAATTGAGAAAAGGTATCTTCCAGTTTCTCCTTGACTAAAAGATGGATATCCAAATTTCTGCCATAAACCATAATTTCAAAAGATGGTTTTTATATATCTTAATACTCTTAGTTGGGCCATATGCATCAAATGCATGTTCTAATTTAAATGATGATTTTAATTTCATCAGAACCAACAGCTGCATTCCTGCAACATTTACCATTACAAAAGCAAGTTCCGGCTTAGCAGCAGCATCTTGTGTTTACACCCTTTTTCAAAACAATAATTTAGTTGAAACAAGGACAAGACAATTATTAACGTAACAACTTACCATAAATGGAGGTTTAATTACAACACCTAACTCCTTTTAATGCAGATGGATTAAACGATAATTTTAAACCAATACATATTGGTGTTGAAGAAGAAGGGTACGTTTTTGAAATCTTTAACCGCTGGGGTGAAAGAGTATTCTATACTGAAGATATTTACAACCAATGGGATGGTACGTTTATCGACAAACCTGTTCAACAAGGTAAATACATTTACCAAATTATCGGCCATTTTGTTACCGGTGAAGCCTTTAGCAAAAAAGCATTATACTTCTAATGGATTAATTAAAGTGTTTAGATACAATTGGCATTCTTCTGCCAAAACCAAAAGCTTTATGGCTAATTCTTAGAGTAGGTGATGCTTGAAATCGCTTATATTCACTTCTATCAACTAACTTTACTATTTTTCTTACCGTAGCTTCGTCAATTCCAAGTGCTACTATTTCTTGCCAACCTTTTCTTTCTTCTATATAATGAAAAAGGATTTTATCTAACAATGGGTATGGGGGTAATGAATCACTGTCTTTTTGGTCTGGTCTTAATTCTGCACTCGGTTCTTTATTTACAATTTCATAAGGAATTACTTCACCATACCTATTGATAAATCGAGCCATTTCATAAACTTGCTCTTTGTATAAATCTCCAATAACAGACATTCCTCCACACATATCGCCGTACAACGTACTATATCCTACTGCACTTTCACTCTTATTACTGGTGTTTAACACAATTGGACCATACTTATTACTAATAGCCATAACAATTACACCTCTAGCTCTTGCCTGCAAGTTTTCCTCTGCCACATTCTCATCCGTACCAATAAACTCACCTGCTAATGTAGTTTTAAACTCGTTAAACACATCTTTGATTGGAATAATACTGAAGGGAGACCCCAGGTTTTCTGCAAGCTTAATTGCATCAGAAACAGAACCATCGCTACTATATTGTGAGGGCATCATAATCGCTTTTACATTTTCAGCACCTAAGGCTTCTGCTGCAAGAGCGTGAACCACCGCACTATCTATTCCGCCACTTGAACCCAAAACTGCCTTTTTAAAACCCAGTTTGCCTAAATAATCTCGTATTCCCATAACGAGTGCATCATGAATTAATCCAATATCATAATCACGATATTCCTCCTGCTTGTCTTCATAAGTCTCTGAAGAACTCCAGTTTATTACCTTAAAATCTTCGTGATAAAAAGCACATTCTTCAGCAATCTCACCCTTTTTATTTATAAACATGGAACCTCCGTCAAACAATATATCAGTATTTCCTCCTACTTGGTTAACATAAAATAAAGGTAGATTGTAGAGTTTTGCATTATGCTGCATTCTTTCTCTGCGTTCCTCAACGTGATTATAACTATACGGAGAACCACTCAAATTAACCATTAGCGTAGGATTTTGCTTAATTAACTCATCCATAGGAGTTTGCTTATAAAGCTTATCGTTATCTAAGTTCCATAGATCCTCACAAATTGTTATAGCTAAACGCTCGCCTTTAAAATCTATACATTGAAATGTATCGTTCGGTTCAAAGTATCTGTATTCATCAAAAATATCATAAGTTGGCAGTAATGTTTTATCAACTCTTGCCAATAACTTTTTATTTGAGTAAAAAAAAGCAGAATTAAATAACTTTTTTCCTCTTTCTAAATTACTTGAAGCAGGGCTTCCGACCAAAACACCAATGTTTTGAGAGGCCTTTTTAATGCTTTCTAACGCTGTTTCACACCTTCTAATAAAACTTGGGTAGTCTAAAAGATCTTTTGGTGGATAACCGCAAACTGCGAGCTCAGAAAACACAATAAGCTCTACGTTTTTAAGTCTTGCTTTTTCAATTTCAGCGATAATCCTTAAGGTATTCCCCTCTATATCGCCAATGATGTAGTTTAGTTGAGAAAGAGCAACTTTCATATATTCTTATTAAAAGAATACCCCTACATTTATCGAGACATAGTTATTTTTAGCATTAGCATCTTTCTCTTTTACAAGGATATCTGTAAAGCTGTTCGCGTACCTAAGTCCTCCATACAAACTAGTACTTCCAGCCATTTTGTATTCAATACCTCCACCTACAATCAAAGGAAATCTAAAAAGAAATACTTTGTCTTCAAAGTTATCGGTGGTAAAAGCATCACCTTCATTGTCATTAACACCATAACCAACAGGATCAAGATCCTTTATCACTTGAGGAATATTTCCTTCAATAGTTGCCTTAGCCGTAAGTAAAATTGAAGGTGAAAAACCAAAATTCCCCCAATATGTAATGTTGCCAATTTCCTTTGTTCTAAATTTCATACTTAGTGGAATTTCGACATATTGTAAATTGTATGTATACTCTAAGTCGTTAACTACAGTAGAATCTTTGTCCTCAACAAATCTTTGAGGTAAGTTATTCAACTGTAGCTTAGTATTAATTTGAGAAATGAGTAATTCTGTGCTAAGAGCATAATTTGGATTAAAGTAAAAGTCTCCCATAACACCATATGCAAAACCCATCTTAGTGCCGTTAGCTTTTATACTTTTTGTACCAGGAACTGTAAAACCGATGTTTGCAGCACCTTTTAGTCCAAATTTAAATTCTGTTTCACCTACTCCCCCATCTCTTTGTGCAAAAGATAATTGGCTTACTAAGACACCTAAAACTAGTATTGCAACGTTTTTCATATGATTATTTTAATTAAGCTGCAAAGATTATGATTAAAAAACTAATACTTCTTCACAAAATTCTAATATTTGTCCTTGTTTTTAGTATCGCGGGGTGCACTAAAAACAAGCACGAAATAGATACTTCTAAAACAAAATTAGAAGTTAAAACCTATCGGTTTGAACAAAAACTGTTTAAATGTAAAAGTGTAAAAGACATTTTATTGTTGCAGAAAACAGAACCTAACTTTTATGAGATTTATGTAAACAACATTATGCCTCGCCAAATTAGCGGATTAACCAGCAATAAACAAGATATTGCAGTTGAGCTTTACAAGTACATTGCTCACCCAAATATGGATTCGTTATACAAGCTTACCCAAGAGAAATTTGGCAACTTCAAATCTTTTGAAGGTGAAATTGAGAATGTAAATAAACTCATTTACCACTACTTTCCTGATGAAAAAATTGAAGACCTCATAACATTTGTCTCTACGTTTGAATATGGCAGCATATACAATGAAAGTGACAAAGCCTTTGGCATAGGATTAGAAATGTACATGGGTAGAAATTTTGAAATCTACAGTCAACTAAATCCGCAAAACTTCCCAAGATATAGACAGCTAAAATTTGAGCCCTATCACATTGTTCCAAACTGTGTAAAAAGCTTTCTAAACTACAAAATTCCAGAAGCTAACACTTCAACCTTTCTTGATCAGGCTGTATACGAAGGTAAAAAGCTCTATGCAATGGATTTGATTTTACCAGCTTACCCCGACTCTTTAAAAATCGGATATCTAAATGGGCAAACAGAATGGAATAAAGCGAACGAAAAGCAAATTTGGGCTTATCTCATAGAAAAGGATGTTTTATTTAGCTCAGATAAAAGTGCCTACCAACAGCATTTTTTTAATGACGGACCATTTACTACTCCTTTTGGAAACGACAGCAGCCCGAGAGCAGGTGCTTGGTTAGGGTGGCAAATTGTAAGAAGCTATATGAAAAAAAATCCAGGATTAACTTTATCCGATTTGTTGTTCAACAAAAATCACAATCAAATATTTCAAAAAAGTGGTTATAGGCCTTAAAATAGCCTACTGAGAAATAAAATAATACCTGCCTGTATTATCTATAATGGTTCGAGGAATTCTATGTGAGTTTTCAAACAGCTTGTAACACCTTTGAAGCTGTGCCCAAAATGATTTTAGCTTGTAGTCTGAAAACTGCTTGGATATAAAGCTGAAATTTTCATCTGTTAAGCGGGCTGGAAATATATGGATAGGTATTTGTTCTTGGCCAACATGTTTAGCTTGTACACAGTAAACATAAAGCTCTTTAATCTTATCATCCGTAATAGGTATACAGCCAACAGTATTACATCCTCCATGAATGTATATTTGCCCTCCTAGCTTTTCTGTATAGCCCAATAAACTATCACTTTTATTCGGATAACTTACTTTTAAGGAGAGTAAATAATTACTGGTTGGATTAAAGCGGTTCATGTAATAAACACCTTCAGGAATTTGCATATCACCTTCTTTGCGTTTCGGGCCTAATTCACCCACATAATTACAAAATTTATACGAAGTTATAAGAGTGTAATCAAGGTCTTCTTTGTTTTTTGCCCATACCTCCAAATCTTCCTCAAACTTAAAAGCTCGTATGAAGATATCGTAGTTATGAGGATTTATACCTGCGGCTCTAAGCTTACCCTTAGCACTTCCCCATTTTTCTTGAAAAGCCTTAAAAACTCGGCTATATTCCATCTGCTTTTCTTTAAAAGATGGATTATTTAACGACTTAAACGCAAATAAGGGAATTAACGCAAGTAGTAAAAACTTTTTCATTCTTATTTTGGTGCAAAGTATAAACATAACGCCCAATTTATTTTTAGATAAATGTAAACCTTTTATGACCATTCTACCTCCGCTAATCCATTTTTGAATATCTGTAAAAACCCGATTTGTTTTTAATTTAAACGTATAAGTGCATTTAAAGATTGTTTTATAGATTCTTTAATCTCAAAAATTCCCTAAGATAACAACTGTTTAATTGCTCTAAACCAAAAAAAAGTAAGGAGATTTAAGTTTGATTATTTTTGCTTGAATTTTGAGTATAGGTAAAATCCTTATAGTGCCTACCCCAATAGGTAATTTGGGCGACATTACATTCCGTGCTGTTGAAACACTGCAACAAGTTGATGCAATTCTAGCTGAGGATACTAGACAAACAAAAAAGCTATTAGACCATTATAAAATTGAGAAAAAACTAATTCCGTATCATCAGCACAACGAGCATAAAAATCTAAGTATTATTATAGAAAAGCTTAAATCTGGAGAAACATTTGCTGTTTGTTCAGATGCTGGTATGCCCGGCATATCAGACCCGGGATATTTACTAATAAGGGAAGCCATTAAAGAAAACATTGAAGTAATAACCTTACCAGGAGCAGTTGCCGCAATTGTAGCACTAATATCATCTGGCTTACCTTGCGATACTTTTGTATATGAAGGGTTTTTACCACACAAAAAGGGCAAACAAACTAAAATATTGAGCTTAGAAAATGAAAAGAGAACAACTATTTTTTATGAAAGTCCACATAGAATCATAAAAACATTAACAATGATTGTGGAGCTATTAGGTGCAGATAGAAAAATAGCAATAGGCAGAGAACTAACAAAAAAATTTGAGGAAATTATACGAGGTTCAGCTAGCCAAGTTCTTAAACATTTTAAGCTTAAAGAACCTAAAGGAGAATTTGTACTATTAATTGGAGGAAATGATTCAAAATAAAAAACTAAGATTTACAATTCTTACTATCCTGCCAGCAGTCTTGTTTTTCTTAGCCTGGCCACCTAGAGATTTATTTTTTTTAAGCTTTGTAGCCTTTGTCCCTCTTTTTATTTTAGAGCAAGTTACAAATGGCAAAAAAGGTGGTGCCTGGTTAATTTACTTGGCTCTTCTACTATGGAATGCAGCAAATACGTGGTGGGTATGGAACGCTCAATCTGGAGCTAGTTTATTTATGATGGCTGCAAATGCAGGATTAATGTACATACCTTGGTATGGATATAGAAAGGCCCGTAAAGCATTTGGCGACGGAAAAGCACTTTTTGTATTTATAACACTTTGGCTATCATTTGAGTATTTGCATCTAAATTGGGAAATAACCTGGCCTTGGTTAACACTAGGTAATGTTTTTGCCAAACACAATTTTACCGTACAATGGTATGAAATTACAGGTGTATTAGGTGGAAGTTTATGGATATTAGTGGCTAATGTAATGCTCTTTAAAACTTGGCAAAAAGGCATTAGACACAACTGGTTAAAACCAAGCCTGTTCATCGTTATCCCAGTTCTAATCTCTTTCGTTTTCAACTTCTTAAGCACCTACGTATCCTACCACAAAAGAGAAACATTTGAAACTTTAATAGTACAACCAAATGTAGATCCATACGAAAAATTTAATGAAGGTGAGGAGTTGAAGCAGCTAAGAGAAATGCTAACGATGGCAGAATTAGAAATAACAGAAAACACTAAGTATGTTATAATGCCTGAAACAGCAATTGTTGAATACGTTGATGAAGATAGGACAATGTCTTTTGAAAGCATTAGACTCTTAAAAAGATTTGCTAAGAATCATCCTCAAATACATATTGTAACTGGAGTTTCAACCTATAATTTCTACAATAGATTAGAAGAAAAAAGTCCAACAGCACGTAAAACTCCTGATGGTCGTTACTATGAAAGTTACAATACGGCTATGGAAGTTGACAGTATTGGCAACATAGATTTATACCATAAGTCTAAATTAGTACCAGGAGCAGAAAAAATGCCATACCCTAAATTTTTAGGTTTCTTAGAAAGTTTAAGCCTAGACCTAGGCGGTATAAAGGGAAGTTTAGGTAGTGATTTAGAACCTAAAGTTTTTAAAGCTGGTGATAAGCCAGATTTAGCACCTCTAATTTGCTATGAAAGTGTATTTCCTGGATTTGCATCTCAATTTGTAAGAAAAGGTGCCGAAATAATACTAGTAATAACCAACGACGGTTGGTGGAAAGATACCGACGGGTACAAACAACATATGTACTATGCAAGTTTAAGAGCCATTGAAAACAGAAGAGAAGTACTGCGAAGTGCAAATACAGGAATAAGCTGTAGAATAGATAGAAAAGGAAAAATACACGAAAAAACCAATTGGTGGGAGCCTACTGTTTTAAAGGTAGAAGCAAACAATCACGCACAAATCACCTTTTACACTAAGAATGGTGATTACATTGGAAGATTCGCCAGTTTTATCGGCATCTTTTACCTTTTAGGAATTTTTGTTAAACTTAGAATCAAAGACCGTGTTTAAGATAAGAGACTTAGGCCTTATTAGATATAAAGATGCATTGGATGTTCAAGAGAGTGAACATCAAATTGTTTCCAGTGGGCATAAGGATTGTATAATTCTTTGCCAGCATCACCATGTCTATACTTTTGGCAAAAGTGCCAATAAGAATAATTTACTAATATCTCCACCATTCTTAAAGTCAATATCGGCAGAAGTTTACGATACGGATAGAGGTGGTGACATAACCTACCACGGCCCAGGGCAAATCGTAGGCTACCCGATAATAAACCTGAGAAAACACGGTGTTGGGGTAAAAAAGTATGTTGAAATCTTAGAGAACAGTATTATTCTAGCATTAGCAGACGAAAACATATCAGCTTATCAAATCACAGGACTTACAGGGATATGGGTTGGCAAAGAAAAAGAAGTAAAGCGAAAAATTGGTGCAATTGGAATAAGAGTAAAACAAGGAGTTAGTATGCACGGATTTGCTTTAAACGTCTCAACAGATTTATCTTATTTTAAGCACATTGTACCTTGCGGTATAACGGATAAAACGGTTACATCTATTGCAAAAGAAAATGGCACGTCTAATATTATCCAGTTTACATCTCGTTTTCTACAGCATTTTAATGCACAATGGGATAAAGCCTTAAATTTGCAGTTGTTAAATCTTTAACCAATGAACATTCTTAAAAAATCTCTGCTTTGGATTATTGGCCTTTCTATTTCAGGAGCGATATTGGTCATTTTATTTGCACTGTTTGCAAATTACAGTAGCGGATATAGAGTTGGTAGAATTATTAAAATAAGCGAAAAGGGGTATATTTTCAAGACCAATGAAGGGCAGCTAAACACTGGTGGATTTTCTGAAGGAGACGGAGATATTACCTCAAGTATTTGGAGATTTAGCGTTAAAAAAGGCGACACTGAAATTTTAAATGATATTAAGAACGCTAATAAAAATATGGTGAGAGTATACTACGATGAAAAGTTTGTTCAAATACCTTTTTTGGGAGATACTAAGTATTTTGTAACAAAGGTTGAAAAAGTGGAATAACTAAAGTTTCCAGTCAATCTTTCCATTTGCTAAAAAAGCGTTGGCCTTACTAAATGGCCTGCTTCCAAAAAAACCAGCCTTTCCTCCAGCATAAACTTCCGCAGCTGGATGCGGAGCTTCAAGAATACAGTGTTTTGATTCATCTATTAAGCCCCTTTTACTTTTTGCAAAAGCTCCCCAAAGTATAAACACTACTTTATCTTTTTTATCTGAAATAATTTTAATTATAGCATCCGTAAACTCTTCCCATCCCTTATTTTTATGTATCGCAGGACTTTTTTGTTCCACTGTAAGAATTGCATTTAATAGAAATACACCCTCATTTGCCCATTTTGTCAATTCCCCACTCTTTGGCACTTCTAAGCCTAAATCCGCATTTAGTTCTTTATATATATTTCTAAGCGAAGGTGGAATTTTTTTTCCTTCTTTTACCGAAAAGCATAGACCGTGTGCTTCTCCTTCCCCGTGATATGGGTCTTGTCCAATAATAACAACTTTTACATTGTCAAACGAAGTTTTGTTAAAAGCATTAAAGATTTCAGGACCTGGAGGATAGATTATTGCTCCTTCCCTCTTTCTTTTATCTAAAAAATCTATCAGTGATTTAAATGATGGCTTATTGAACTCTTCATTTAGAACTGCTTTCCAAGATGAATGTATATCAACATTAATCATCAATCCATTCCCCTTAACTTAATATCTTTATTGTAAGGGCTATTGGGTACCACATATTTATTAAACATCCAAACTGCACTTCCAACAAATGCGGCCAAAAACAGAACTAGAATTAATAGTTTTAAAAATTTACTTTTCATAGAGTTTAAAAGTGCCAAGAATATCTTTCTTGGCACTTTTTATTTAGTTGAAGAATGTATTATTCTCCTGGGTTTACAAAAGCATATTCCTTTGCAAATCTTGCCATTTGCTCAACATACCCCTCTTCACTTACTTTTAAATCTACAAAGTTCCCTTCATCATCAAACTCTGCAGTTAATTTTGGTTGAACAAAGCCACTATATGGAGCAAGTTTTAAACTTTCGTATCTTTCTTTAACTTCTTTGTGAATTGCTACATCTACCTTAACACCGTATCCTTCTACAAGTGCCTCAGCAGCGGCATAATCGCCTTCTGACTTAATTCGTTGTATTTCTTTTAGCAACTCACCAAAAATCACTCTTAGTTTAGGATAATCATTTACTACAAAATACGTTTTTCCATACACAACTTTTTTCTCAACAACATTGTCTTCTAAGCCTTTTTCATATGCCCAACTAGCATTTAGTTGTCTGTTTCTCATATGATCTTCTTCAATATTTTCACCTTCATCCAATCTTCTTAGTTGCAACATCATGCCATTTGCAATGTAGCCATCGTATTCAGCCATACCAACATCCAGACTTGGCATTAACCCTAATTCCACTAATTTATTATCATAAATGTAGTACAATGCAACTAGGTCAGCTCTTGCTTCTTCTAGGGTGTTGCTATAGCTTTTAAGTGTTTCTTTTGGAGTACCAATTCCATCATTAATTTTACCAGATGCGTGGCCAATTACCTCGTGCATTGCAGTATGCATTTTACTAGATAGTTTTCCGTGTTCTTTAATTCTGGCCTTTACGTTTTCATCCAAGTAAAACTCGTTTACAGAACTTCCACCACCAGCAGAGTTATAAGCTTCAACAATATTTCCCAAACTAATTGATTTCGACCCATGTGTACTTCTTATCCAGTTACTGTTTGGAAGGTTTATACCTATTGGAGTTGCAGGGGCAGCATCTCCAGCTTCCATTGCAGCATTTATTACTCTGTAACTAACACCCACAACATTTTCTTTCTTGTGCTCATCCATAATAGAACTATTATCTTCAAAATATTGAGCATTTTCACTAAGTACTGCCATTCTTTTAGAAGCCTCCATATCGTTTACCTGAATAACACCTTCAAATGCACCTTTATAACCAATTGCATCACCATACACTTCTATAAATCCAAGAATAAAGTCAATATCTCCTTCTGTGCTATTAACCCAATTAATGTTGGTTTTGTCCCACTGATTAAGGTCTCCAGTTCTAAAGTATTCAATTAACATACCTATGTGATTCGCTTGAGCCTCGTTTTCTGCTACTCCTTTAGCTTTTTCTAACCAGCCAATCATTGCATCCATAGCTCCACCATACAAACCACCAGATTTATAAGTTAAATCCACCAAATTACCATTTTGCTTTACTAGTCTAGAGTTTAAACCATATTCTATAGGTTCTTTCTCTCCTGTTGTGCCCATAGCTTTATAGTGAGCAACAGCTTCTTCTTCTCCTACTCCTTCTCCATAATAGTTATTTGCAGAAAGTGCTACTTTATCTACTCCTTTATCTTTAATTACTTTTTTATTGTCAACACTTTCATCAAATAGAACTGGAGTAAGTTTAGTAATCATTTCTTCAGCAGTTTCTCCTTCAAGAGTAGGCCACTCAGCACCTTCACAATTTGCAATTAAATCAGCAAAATACTCTTGCGAAAAATCTGGTAAAAACTTTTTCTCAGCATAGTGGTGATGTATTCCATTACTAAACCAAACTCTTTTTAAGTAAACCATAAAGTTATCCCAATCTTCGGTAGACTTGTCTCCACTATAATTGTTATATATCGCTTCTAGCGTTCTTTTTATTTGGATATTATGCTTATAGTTTTGAGCATAAATAATTTCTCTTCCACTTAAAGCTGCTTGAGACAGATAGTACACTAATTCTTTCTGCTTCGTTGTTAAATCCTCAACTCCTGAGGCATCATAATTTAAAATCTTTAAATCAGCAAAACGATTGGGGTCTTTTTCTTCAGCTGTAGCTGCATTTCCTGACCCTGGATTAGATTGATTATTGCAAGCAAACAGTGCTAATGCAATGAGTAATAATATTGAAAATTTTTTCATCTTTTTATTTCAGAATTGCGAAGTTAATTAAGTTTAAACAAACCCTAAAGAACAAATAAAGATTAAGGCTACTTCTTTTGTTGCTAAGAAAGATATAAAAAGAAGATTAAATTTTTGTCAAACCCCAAACTTCTGTTTTAAACCATCAAGGTCTGCAACAACTTTATCGTTTAGAGGTATCCCATCTTTTAAACGTGTTTTTTCTATTCTGTATTCTTTTTCTCCAGGTACATAAACCTCCTGATTTGGATCCATTCTTTCAGCAGCTTTAAAAGAATCTATCCAATGATCCATTTCTGCTTTAAACTCTTCTTTATCTCTAAAACCCTCCACTTCCATAGCACCAACAAAATGACCTAATCCTTGACCTGGTAAATTTGGTAGCATTGGTAAAAAACTAACGAAAGGTGGCACCCACTTGCCATAGTTTGCACCAGACAAAACGCCAGTCATTACATCAACTAAACTGCCTAAAGCATAACCTTTGTGGCTACTTAACTCCTCCAAACTTCCTAAAGGTGTAAGCATTCCTCCATCTTTTAACTCATCTATATTTCTACTCGGTACTCCATTTTTATCTACCATCCAACCAAGAGGTATCTCTTTCTCCTCTCTTCTTGCAATTTCTATTTTACCTCTTGCAACAGATGCAGTAGCTAAATCTATAACCAAAGGCTTGTTTTTGGCGGTTGGAAATGCATAAGCAATAGGGTTTGTGCCAAGCATTGCTTGTTTGCTATGCGTTGGTGGAATAAAAGGAGTTGCATTGGTCATAGCCATACCAATCATATCGTAAGGTAAAGCCATCATTGCGTGGTATCCTGCAATCCCAAAATGGTTGCTGTTTTTTATAGCTCCCCAACCACTGCCATATTCTTGAGCTCTTTCTATTGCAATTTCCATTGCTTTTGGAGCAACAATTAACCCGAGTCCGCTATCACCATCAATGGTAAATGTAGATTTATGTTCTTTTACAACTGATATTTTTGCTTTTGTATTAATTCTACCCGCTTCCCATAATGCAACATAACCTACTAATCTAGATACTCCGTGACTATCTATGCCTCTTACATCTGCATTTACCAATACATCAGTAGCCAATGCGGCATCTTCTGCAGATGTCCCCATTGCTAAAAAAATATTATTTGATATCTGCTCTAATTCTGCTTTTGTAAAAATTTGCATGAATACACAAATATTAACCTTTTTTTAAACTTGTAAATGGTTGATATTAAATTGTTTATAAACAACTATTTTAGTAATTCATTATTTTTTAATAAACAATGCAACATATTTGCATCACGACAGGTCTTTCTCTTGAACCATAAACCAAACAGTACAACTAACCATCTATTGAACGAGGATGAAATCATTGAAGGATGTATTAAAAATGATGTGCATTATCAAAAAATGTTGTACGAACGGTTTGCCCCAAAAATGATGGGAGTAAGTTTAAGATATTGTAACAGTAAAATGGAAGCTGAAGATGTTCTTCAAGACTCTTTCATTAAAATATTTAACAAAATTAACACCTTTAAAAAGAAAGGCTCTTTTGAAGGATGGATAAGAAAAATTGTTGTTTTTACTGCTTTAAAAAGCAATGATAAGCGTGTAAAAAAGTTTGAACCCGGTGACATTGAAAACACTAAAGAACAAGTTTTTAACGCCAAGGCAATCAGCAATATAGAAACAAAAAACCTATTGAGCATTTTGCAACAATTACCAACTGGATATAAAAAAGTGTTTAGTTTATATGCTATAGACGGATATAGCCATAAAGAGATTGGGCAAATGCTAAATATTTCTGAAGTTACATCCAGAACACAATACAGCAGAGCCAAAAAACAATTAATAAAATTACTTACCAAATACGGTATAGATAGAAGATGAGAAACGAATTTGAAAATATCTTTAAGAAGAAATTTGAAGATTTCGAATTACAGCCTAGGGCTGATTTGTTTGACGCAATTCAGGCAAAACGAAAGAAGAAAAAAGCTGCTATTTGGTGGTGGAGTGCAGCATTTGTAGTAATTGCAGCAATAACTTCAGTGGCATTATTAAACACCAATTCCAATTCAACTAAAACCGACAATAACACTAGTTTAATAACAGAAACTAATCCTGTTGAATTGGATAAAGAAAAATTAGCCATTGATAATAATAAGTCAATTAACAGTGAATTACCAAATGAAAATAATCAAGGTAATTCACAACTAAGCTCTACTAATCAACCAAAGATTAAAGCAAGTGATAAACGACTTATTGTTGATGGAAGTGTCAAAAAACGAAAACAAGAAAGCAAATTTTGGGCCGAAAAATTTGAAGAAATAGTTCAGAATAACAACTCTGACATCACAAAAGCAAAGCTATTTGTTAAAAACAAAGAGTTAATTATAAACGCAAAGCGAAACTCTAAGCAAATAGTAGAAGAGGAAAATGATAAAGTGGAGACTGTTAACCCAATATCAAATTCTAACAATTCATTAAAAGATTCTATAGATTTAGCGAATGTTCCTGATCTTGACAAACCAAAAACCAGTCCTCCTCCTCCACAAAAACCTGCTTTGGGACAATACTCTGTGGGGCTTACAATAGGTCCGGGGTACGGTTCTAGGTTATTAATGGATAACAATGAACATACAAAAGCACGTAACTCAACTGAAAGTATGAGACTTGGATTTGCAACTAACTTAGAATACAGTTATCACCTTAATGAAAAATGGAACATTAACTCTGGGTTTAATTACGTGCAAAGGGTCGAAGATTTTAACTATCAACGTCCTGATGAAATTAAAGATATATCTTCAACAACAATTAAAACATACAAAGTTATTATTCATCCTATACTAGGATTTATTTATAAGGAAAACGGATCTTATGATGTTTATGATACCACATTTACAAGTTTTACTAACATAAGTAATACTAACAAATACCATAGCATCAGTATTCCTATAGAATTAGAAAGAATGTTTCCAATTGGTGACAGATTTATGCTTCTAGCAAAGACAGGTGTGTTGGTAGATATTTTTAACCAAGTTGAAGGTAAAACTTTTGATGATGACAATGCAATAATTCACTTATCAACTCTAAAAACTAATCTAAAGAAACAAGCAAATATTGGCCTTGGTGTTTCATTTAAGGCTACAGATAAAGTGACTGTAATTGCATATCCTCAGTTAAATTACGGACTAACGACCTTGTTTAAAGAATCTTCTTTTAAGCAAAAAGAATATGGTATTTATACTCACTTTGGAATAAGAATAAAACCATGACAAGTAGATTATTAATAGTATTACTCTTAGGCTTGTTTTCTGTATTTACAAGTGCACAAGTAGCTAATAAAACCTTTGGCGAACAACACAAAATACGAATAAACTCCAATGGTTCATTAGGTATAGATTTATCAGATTTATCCCCTGCATCTTCCTTTCTAAACACTAATAATCACTATATTAATCAAGCAGGTTTATGGTTGGTAGCAGAAGATTATGCCGGAAACCATGGTACTTCTGTACAATATTTAGCGGCTATAGATTCATTTGATTTTTGGCCAGGACCGGTTGACACGTTAACTGGACAAACTGATCCCATTTCAGCTTGGGACAATGTTTGGGAAGTAGATAGAGAAGTTATTAATAACCACAAAAAAAACTATTCAAAGGAAGGATATATTATTCCTGCACAAATTAAAGATTGGCCTGCAGAGGGTAAAGGAGGATTTATGCAGTATTTAGCCCCCTTTGTTGATGTAAACAAAAATGCTATTTACGACCCAGAAAATGGGGATTACCCTTACGTGTATGGAGTTACAAAGTCCATGTATTGCATATTTAATGATTTAAAGGATGAACATACTGCCTCCTTTGGTGCAGAAATTGGGTTAGAAGTTCATCTTCAAGTTTATGATATTCTAGAATACAATGATTATTGGAGTACAACTATTCTTGAGTATCATATAATCTCCAGAAGGCCAAAAGAATATAAAAACATCAGCATAGGTTTCTTTATTGGCGGAGAATGCGGAAACAAAAAGGATAACTATGCAATTTCTAATTCAAGATTAGATGCAGGAAGTAGTTTTATGATTTACCAAGGCGACAGTTTTGATGAAAATCATTTTGAATCTTCCAAACCCTTTGCCTGTGTAAACTTTTTAAATGCTAGACCAGATGGGGCAATAGTGTTTAACAACTCAAATGGTATTAACGGTAAACCTACAATAATCTCTGATTTTATTAACTATAGTAAAAGTTTATGGAGAAATGGCAGGCCTATTTCTAAAGGGGATAATGGATTAAATCCAACCCCAACAGCTACTAGTAAATATATGTTTGATTTGGAATATGAGCAAAACTTAGGAATTGAACCCGGAGAACGAAATATGCTGGGATATTTTAATCACGGTAAATTTAGGCAAAATGAAGCCGTGAAATTTGTAGTTGCACTGAATACTGGAAATCTGCTCGGTAATAAGACAGATGATATTTTTGATGCACTTACAATTGATGTGAGACATTATAATAATGCCGTAACATCTAACAAAGATGACTATTTCAAAAAAAACTTAAAGCTCTATCCCAACCCAAATAATGGTAGTTTTACTATAAAAAACAATCGATACATAAAAAACTTAAATATATTTAATAATCAAGGAGTTAAGGTGTACAAAAAAGAAATCTTAAACAACTCAGATATCGAGTGCAACGTTAATCTTGCTTCAGGTATCTACCACATAGAGTTACACGGAAAACAAGGTACGCAGAGAACACAATTATGCATTACCCATTAAATGATTTAAAAATGATAGGAAAAGAAGATCAAAAACTTTATTTTGCCACGTCTAATTTGAAAAAAATATTACCAACACGATTTTTTATGTTTAAATTACTGAAAAAGAGCTTTTTAGCTTTCATGTTCGTCATTCCTTTTTTACTAAGTTCTCAAAAAGCTGAGGCAACTCACGTAATGGGAGCAGATATTACGTATAAATGTATTGATACACTCAAGTTTAAAATTACTGTAAATTATTACCGTTGGTGTAAAGGTGTCCCGTTTAGTAATCCTTCTGGTGCAACAAGAGTACGATGTGCAACCGGTGGTCAAGTTGGAGTTAGTTTAACGCTTGATAATATTAAAGAAATTACTCCGGTTTGTGCAACAGCTTCAGGGGAATGTGTACCATCAAATACTTGGGGTACTGGTGAAGGTATAGAACAACATACATACACTGCCACCATTGATTTTAATACTTCACCATTTAGTTCACTAAAAAATTGTTGTAAAATTATCATTGAAACAGGGCAATGTTGTAGAAATAGTAATATAAATACAGGTGCTTCTAACCAAAATTTTTATACATATGCGGAAATTGACTTATGTAAAGCTCCTTGTAACAGTTCTCCTGCCTTAACATCAGAGCCTATTGCAATTTTATGTTGTAACCAACCTTTCTTCTTTAATAATGGTGCTTCAGACACAGCAGATTTTGATTCGTTATCTTACGCTTGGGCAAACCCTTTAAAAGGATGGAACCAAAATATTGGCTACTCAGGTACGTGGTATGCATACAACCATCCATTTAAAGCTTACTACCCAGGGTCTTTAACACCTCCTTACAAAAACCCAAATGCTTCACCTCCAATTGGTATTACAATTGAACCAGAAACTGGTGATATAATTCTTACTCCAACACGATGTGATGAAGTTACTGTAGCCGTCATCGAGGTTAAAGAATGGCGGAAGGATTCCACTGGCACCTACAAACATATTGGTACCACACGGCGGGATATGCAGTTTATAACTAAAACCTGTCCCGATAATAACCCACCCGTCATAAATGGACCCTACGCATATAATGTTTGTGAAGGCAGTCAGTTGTGCTTTAACGTAACAACCAATGACCCGGTGTTTATTCCACCACCCCCAGCAGTAGCTCCTGACCCTGATACGGTAAAAATAAAATGGAATAGAGGTATTCCCGGTGCAACATTTACTGTTATCAATCCAACCGCCCGGCTGCAAACCGGTCAGTTTTGTTGGACGCCACAAATAGGGCAAGCCAGTGACTTACCCTATTCTTTTACCGTTACAGCACGAGATAATGCCTGTCCACTAAACGCAGTAACTGTAAGGTCTTTTAGAGTAACGGTTAAACATAGAGCACAAGCAGAAAGAGATGTAGATACATTGCCTTGTGGTTTATATGCTTTTGAAAGTATTCCTATACAAGGTTTTAGAGGAACACCCTCTTACAGATGGCAAATATTAGATAGTAATCTAAATATTATGTTTGATAAGAAGATTGCTAAGTTTAATTCTACCGGTAATTTTTTAAGTGTTAAACAAAAAGATACTATTCAGTTTAGAAGAGGTGGTTTCTATATTATCCAACACACTATAAATAATGCTCCACAAAATTGTCCGAGTACTTATTATGACACCCTGATTGTACCTCCTTTATTAGAAGCTAATTTATCCTTAGGTAAGGATACTTTTATTTGTGCAGGAACAAGCTTAAAGCTCGAACCATATGTTAGTAATGCAACCGCTCCAATTTCATTTCAATGGAGTTCTATGGGTGTTACTGATGATGGGAATTTCTTAAACAACACAATTTCTATGCCAGGTGATACTTTAGATTATTTCCTGCTTGTTGTTGAATCCGTTCAGTACGATACTGCCGTAAGTGTTATTATAACCGATGGCACAGGATGTACTTCGGAGGATACCGTTCAGGTGTTCTT
>ERZ1048686.925-NODE-925-length-25152-cov-8.435470_pt1 | contig 25152 bp, 26 predicted proteins | sample MGYA00383099_ERZ1048686 | MGnify/ENA primary metagenome ERZ1048686 (study PRJEB29581, sample SAMEA5548369) | metagenome | biome: marine; feature: coastal; material: water | depth 25 m | study: Short-term variability in the microbial, nano- and picoplankton... | reverse complement strand
CAGCTCTTCGATGCCATCCCAGGAATGACCTGTGGTTTCGACGCCTGTCTCTTCATCAAGTTTACGATCAGACATGGCTTGCCCCTTTCCCTATAAATGTCGCCTTTGCAGATGCGCAATTTTCGCATGTGCCAGAGCAAGTCTTGATCGCTGGTTCATCGCGCATTGGGATCATACTTGCATCGTAGCGCGCTCTGTTTTGGCTAGGTAAAAACGCCCAAATCGCCGTGCCAATGAAGAAGCAGAACATTGCCAGCAAGACCCAGCTGTCTGCAATTTCTCTCAGGAGTGAATAAGTATCCATCTGTGCACCCTATCGGCTTGCGTCTGGTGTAAAGGTGGAGAAATCGACCATGGTGCCAAGGATCTGCAAGTATGCGATCAAAGCGTCCATCTCGGTCAATTCTGGCTGTCCATCAAAGTTGGAGACAACCGCACCGGGGTAACGTTCGACCAAGCCATCCCAATCTTCATCCGGGTCGACCTGCACTTTGAAATCAGCCGAAGCCGACGCGATTTGTTCATCGGTGTATGGAACTCCGACGAAACGGTGCGTCTTTAACAACGCCTCGATATGTTCGCCGTCGATTTTCGCATCCGCAAGAAACGCGTATTTCGGCATAATACTTTCAGGAACTACAGATTGCGGGTCCATCAAATGATCAACGTGCCACGTATCGGAGTAACGTCCACCCACACGCGCCACATCAGGACCTGTGCGTTTGGATCCCCATTGATGCGGGTGATCATATTTGGATTCCGCCGCCAGTGAGTAGTGACCGTAACGTTCCACTTCGTCACGCATGGGTCGGATCATCTGGCTGTGGCATGTATAGCATCCTTCGCGGATGTAGATGTCGCGCCCCGTTAGCTCCAAGGGAGAATAGGGTCGGACCCCTTCCACATCCTCAATCGTGTTTTCGAGCCAGAACAAAGGTGCGATTTCCACGATCCCGCCGATAGTCACGACGAGCAGTGAAGCGGTCAAAAGCAAAGTCGGGCTTTTTTCCAGGATGGCGTGTTTATCAAGAAAGGCCATTGTGTGCGCTCCTTATTCCGCTGGAGTTGCATAAGGGAGGGATGTGGTGGCCGGTTCGGCACCGCGGATTGTCATCCACATGTTCCAAACCATCACCAGTGCGCCGCTGAGGAAGAGGACCCCGCCCAAACCGCGTACCACATACATTGGGAACTTGGCGGATACCGTGTCGGCAAAGCTGTTCACAAGGAAACCCTGGTCATCCACTTCACGCCACATCAGGCCTTCCATGATACCGGTCACCCACATGGACGCCGCATAAAGAACGATACCCAGCGTCGCGAGCCAAAAGTGCCAGTTGATTGCGCTCTCGGAGTGCATCTTTTCGCGGCCCCAAAGTTTTGGTGTCAGGAAGTAGATGCAAGCGAAGGTGATCATACCATTCCAGCCAAGTGCGCCAGAGTGCACGTGACCAATGGTCCAGTCGGTGTAGTGGCTCAGGGAGTTCACAGCCCGGATCGACATCATCGGACCCTCGAATGTGGACATGCCGTAGAAACCCAGCGACAGAACAAACATTCGCAAGATTGGATCTGTACGCAACTTGTCCCACGCGCCTTGCAGCGTCATCAGACCGTTGATCATACCACCCCAGCTTGGCATCCACAGGATGATGGAGAAGACCATACCTAGGGTAGACGCCCAATCCGGCAAAGCTGTGTAGTGCAAGTGGTGTGGGCCCGCCCAAATATAAAGGAAGATCAGCGCCCAGAAGTGAATGATCGATAGTTTGTAGGAATAAACTGGACGACCCGCTTGCTTCGGGACGAAGTAGTACATCATCCCAAGGAAACCCGCAGTCAGGAAGAAGCCAACGGCATTGTGGCCATACCACCACTGCGTCATCGCATCCTGCACGCCACTGAAGACCTGCACGGATTTGCTGCCCCAAATGCTAACAGGGATACTTAGATTGTTGACCACGTGAAGCATGGCAACGGTGATGATGAAGCTCAGGAAGAACCAGTTGGCAACGTAGATGTGACGTTCTTTGCGCTTGAAGATCGTACCGAGAAACACTGCGAGATAGGCAAGCCAAACGATTGTCAGCCAGATATCAACATACCACTCAGGTTCGGCGTATTCTTTGGATTGCGTCGCACCAAGCAGGTAACCTGTGGCGGCCAAAACGATAAACAGTTGGTAACCCCAGAATACGAACCAGGCCGTGTTACCACCCCATAGCTTTACCGCGCTGGTGCGTTGCACCACATAAAACGACGTCGCAATCAGGGCATTACCACCAAAGGCAAAGATAACAGCACTGGTGTGAAGTGGGCGCAGGCGACCAAAGTTAGTGAAGGGTTGTCCCCACTCGAAATTCAGTTCAGGAAATGCGAGCTGGAACGCAATAAACGTTCCCACAAGGAACCCTGCGACACCCCAAAAGGCAGTCGCGATAACCCCTGCGCGAATAACACCATCCGTATAGACACCATCTTGCGGTGCCGCCTTCGGCTCATCAGTGTTTCGAAGAACCCATACGAACATGCCAAAGGCAATGAACATAAGCAGGAGCGCATGTAGCTGATACGCCAAATCATGCGCCCAACTGCTGGCCAACGCAGCCCCCAGCGTAATAAACCCTAAAAGAATGAGTTTGAGATAGTCCATAAAATGCCCTCACGGTTACTCGAGCACCAAAAGACGCTCCTGTTCGCAAGTTCGTTTTATGAGAGGTCGAGCCGGGCTTCTTTGATCTAAGTCAAAAAGCGCCAATCGATAGATGTTAGACGATCATACCGCCGTCTGAATCATCTCCGGTTGCCTGTCGCAACGCGATTAAATCAACGATATTGAGCTGTTTGCGCCCGTTAAACGTGATGATTCCATCCTTTTTCATCGCGTTTAGTTGTCGGCTGACAGTTTCCAATGTCAGCCCCAAAAAATTGGCGATTTGATCCCGCGTCATCGCCATTTCTAGCGAAATGTGGTTTTTCTCCAAGCTGACGTCACTGCGCTGCACGAGCAAATCGAGGAAAGTGGCGATCTTTTCACGCGCAGTTTTGCGTCCCAAAAGAATCATCCAGTCGCGCGCGGCGTCCAGCTCATCCAAAGTAAGCTCCATCAATCGCTGCGCCACATGAGGCGTCTCATTGATGAGCTTTTCGAAGGGTGCGCGTTCAAACCGACAAAGCGTTACATTGGTCGTCGCAGTAACATCAAACTCAACTGTTGTGCGCCCCGGTCTGCCAAGGAAATCAGATGGCAACAACAATCCAACCATTTGCGTGCGTCCGTCTTCAAGGGTTTTGGACAGATTAGCGACACCACTAACGACAGAAGCTACAAACTTAAGAGGCTCGCCACGCCACAGGATGACGTCACCCGCATCATAGGTTTGATAGGATTTCATTGCTTCAAGCAAGACCAGTTCATCGGCGTCACAGCGCGAACACACGGCGCGGTGCCGAATGGGGCATTCGCCACATCTCATCGCGGAAAGGTCTATTTTCGACATGTTGATCTGAATCAAAGTTCTGTTTGTTTTCTAATGCTAACAAAGCATATGGAAAAACACGACCCTCTTTTACGCTATGGCTTGTTTGATGCCAAAGTGCCGCGCTACACAAGCTATCCGCCCGCCAATCATTTTCAAAATGATGTGGGACGTCGCAATCAGATGAAGTGGCTGACGAGCGTTGAGGGCAATGAAACCGTTTCAATTTACATCCATATCCCTTTTTGCAAGCGCCTCTGCTGGTTTTGCGCTTGCAGGACGCAAGGAACCACAACGCTGCGTCCGGTTGATGCATATGTAGATATCCTGCTGATAGAAATCGCGACCGTCCGCGCAAAGCTCCCCGATGGCATTACCATGGGGCGGCTTCATTTAGGGGGCGGTACACCTACTATTTTGTCACCAGAGACAATGACAATTCTCCTGGATAAGGTCTTTGGCGCGTTTGCAATTACAGAGGATTTTGAATTATCCGTAGAGATTGATCCAACAGAAGCCAGCGATGAACTGCTTCAAGCCTTGATTGATTTCGGCATGAATCGCGCAAGCATTGGCGTTCAGGACTTTGCGCCAAAAGTTCAGGACGCGATTGGTCGTCTGCAAACGTTGGAGCAAACGAACGATGTCGTAAAGTTCCTTCGCAACGCGGGTCTCAAAGCGATCAATCTTGATCTCTTGTATGGATTGCCCTTTCAGACGCGGGCTAACTTTCGCGAAACACTCGCACATGTTATCTCAATGGATCCGGATCGGCTTGCGATTTATGGCTATGCCCATGTTCCGTGGATGTCCAAGAGACAGGTTTTGATTAAATCAGAAACTTTGCCGGACACAATAGAGCGATATGAACTCGCAGCGATTGCGAACGACCTTCTGCTGTCCGTTGGATACAAAGCGATCGGCATTGATCACTTCGCAAAACCAACTGACAGTCTCTACACAGCAGACCGTACAGGCCAACTCAAACGTAATTTTCAGGGCTATACAGATGATCAAAACAAGACTTTGATTGGGTTTGGGGCTTCTGCAATCTCACATTTTTCGGATGGGTATCAACAGAACGCTGTTGCAACGTCCGCATATCAAGACAGAGTTTTGACAAACGGTGTGGCTGCTCACAAAGGCTATGAAATGAGCGACAACGACAAACTAATCGCTGCCATGATCGAAGAATTGATGTGTAGATTTTCGTATCCAACGAAGGATTTGCGAGCGTCTTTCCCGGAATCGGAAGATCAAATCAGACAGACGGCGGTCGCTTTGATGCAGCACTATATCGATGTGTTCAAAATAAGTGGCTCGGGCCTGGTCATGCAGCCTGAAACCTTCCCTTTGGTTCGCATCATCGCAAATTACATCGATTTGTTTACCAACAAAGACACAGCGCACACAGCTGCTATCTGAAGATAGAATTAGCGTTTAAAGTACGTTCAGCTTGCTAAGCGATGATTGGTCTGCGTTTCCGAATGAACGATTGAGAAGACTGCTAAAGTAAGCGATGTGAACTGCCCTCCCCGAAATTTACCTCTGTTTGGTGTAGCGTTTGCTCAACCTTTCGAAGTCGCAAACAGCTACAAATAAAGACTGTTGCGCACAAACGCCTCCGGTTAGGGTATCGGCGGATCTGCGTGATGCTAGAACGCAAAGGCCTGATCATGAACCAAAAGAAGCTGGACCCTGATCGCAAGCGGGCTCGTTCAAAGCTATTACTAGTGCGCCGCAAAATACAGCGGAATGCTTAAACCCACTTGGCCAAAGGTGGCAGGCTCATCAACACCGCATTGGCATCGTGACCAGTCTCAAGTCCGAACTTCGTACCACGATCGTAAACAAGGTTGTACTCTGCATAGAGGCCACGATGCACCAATTGCGTGTCCTTATCAGCTTCACTCCAATCATCAACGCGCCGTTTCTCGATCAAAGGTTGATAGGCGGGCAAAAATGCACGGCCAATGTCTTGCGTCAGTTTAAAGTCGGCGTCCCAATTACCCGTGCAACGATCATCCATGAAAATTCCGCCTACACCACGCGCTCGACCGCGATGAGGGATGAAGAAATATTCATCAGCCCAAGCCTTCAATGCGGGATAATGCTCACTCCCGTGTGGATCGAGAAAAACCTTTTGAGTTTTATGAAAATGCTCCGTGTCTTCTTCATACTCAAGACAAGGGTTAAGATCTGATCCGCCCCCGAACCACCATGCATGTGGCGTCCAAAACATGCGCGTGTTCATATGGACAGCAGGACAGTGCGGGTTCTGCATATGTGCAACAAGGGAAATCCCAGACGCCCAAAACCTTGGGTCTTCAGCCATCCCTTCTATCCCTTTTCGCGCAGCCATCGCCGCCTGGGCGCGCGGGGCAAGAGTTCCGAACACCGTAGAAATATTAACGCCAACCTTCTCAAAGACCCGACCACCACGCATCACGGTCATTTCGCCGCCGCCTGCGTCCGTTCCATCGTCTGAGTGCCGCGTGGTTTTCGTCACTTCAAACGTGCCCGCTGACTTATCATTCATAGGGCCAACTGAATGGCTGTCTTCCAAGGATTGAAACGCCGTGACGATATCGTCGCGCAAGGTCTTAAACCACCGAGCTGCCTGCACTTTTTCAGCTTGCATATCCGATGTCATGTCGCGCTCTCCTCGATAACTCGCTTGTCTTCATATTAATGTGCCGGCGCGTGCACAGGGTCAAGCAATGTACGGCCACCATCAAGTGTTAAGATTTGGCCAGTCATAAATCCTGAGCCGTCCGAAGCCAAATATTGCACCGCTTCCGCCAATTCATGGGGTGCGGCAATGCGACCAAGCGGTGTGTTGTCTTCGATTGTCTCGCGATATTCTTGGGAGTTGCGCAGGGTTTCCTTTAGACTGGCGCTCATCACGGATCCGAAAGCGACGGCGTTCACGCGAATTCGGGATTCGGCCAGTCCCACCGCCATCGACCGTGTTAACTGATCGAGCGCCGCAGTTGAAACCGAATAAGCCAAGAGTTCGGGGCGTGCGCGGCGTGCGGCGATGCAAGAAAGGTTAATGATCGATCCGACTGATCCCTCTTCTCGACCCTCGGATTGTTTGATCATCCGTCGCGCAACCAATTGGGACAGGCGAAAACTGGTCATCAAATTTTGCTGCAGCAGCACGTTCATCGAATTATCATCAGCATCAAGTGGATCAGTTTGTAAGATCTGACGTGACCCATTCACCAGAACATCCACTGAATCAAACGCGTCAATCGTCGCAGATAGTAGGTTTGCAACAGTCAGTTTTTCGCGCAAATCGCCGGAGAAATAACGGATATTGCCGTCTTCACTTTGATCGCCCAATTCACGGACCAGGCGGCTGTCATCCATATCCGCAAACATGACATTTGCACCTTGATCGGCAAAATGTCGTGCGATCGCAAGGCCAATCCCGTTGGCAGCACCGGTCACAATTGCGGTTTTTCCATCAATTGAAAAAGACATCGTCGCTCTCCGCGCAAATGGTTAATTCTTCGGTATTATCCAAGCTTAGCGCGCCCGCGCGTCGCGCAGAAGACTTTGAAGCGATTTGTTCGCACGATCAAATCATATTTTTCAAAACTTTGCTCTATCGTTGTTTCATATGGCAAATGTGCGTTGGCCACCAAAAACAGTTTGCCCCCGGGGCGCAAGAGGCTTGCCGCGGCACGGACAAAGTTGATGCCAATCTGTGGCTCTGCGATGCGGGAGGTGTGAAACGGCGGGTTCATGAGTATCGCATCAAAAAGCTTGCTTTGGCGCCAATTCAAAACATCCGCCCAATGAAATTCAGCACGCGGATCTTCAACGTTTGCGCGCGCGCATTCCAAAGCTGCGGCATTGTCCTCAACTAAATGCAAAGTCTCGATCGACGGATTTTCAGACAGAGCCCGATCAGAAAGATAGCCCCACCCTGCACCGAGATCGGCGACATGCCCAGACAGACTCGTCGGGATATGTTGCATTAACAATTCGGACGCGGGATCGATATCATCTGCGGAAAAGACACCTGGCGATGTCAAATATCCGCCCTTATTCTTCTCGGCCGTAACAACGGGTTGCAGCAAATCTTGTGCATTACCACCTTTGAACCAAAGCGTCTTTCCGTGACCTTTAGAATAGCTCTCAACCCCCGACACTAAGCGGGTAATCTGTTTTGCAACGCTTTCTATGCCGTCGGTTTTCTGACCATCCACGATGATCCAACCCTCCGGCGCAGCTGCAATCGCAGCACTGATCAATTGCCAGATTTCTGATTTGGAGCGCGGGAGCAAAACCAACGCATGTGCACATGCTTCATCTAGCACGCGTGTGACCGAAATACCCGCCGACTTAAGCGCTTCATTCACAGTAAACATGTCACTGACACAACGCAGATAGCTCGTATTGAGCCCGCTCACGCGCTCAAGCGCAATAGGCCCAAACACCGCAATCGTGCCATCAAGCACCGGCAAAAGCTCAGCGCGACGCGCAAGATCCAGACGCGCATGCTTCATAACAACGCTATTCTTTTTCCATAGTGCATTGCAAAGGATGTTGGTGACGCCGTGCGAAATCCATCACTTGGCCAACCTTCGTCTCCGCAATTTCATGGCTGAACACACCTACAACCGCGACACCCTTTTGATGGACCGTCAGCATAATCTCAAAAGATTGCGCATGATTGAGGCCAAAGAAGCGCTCTAGAATGAGGACGACAAACTCCATCGGAGTATAATCATCGTTCAATAACAATACCTTATATAGCGGAGGCTTTCGCGTCTTCGGACGCGTTTCGACTATGACACTTTCATCAGTGTCATCGTTAGAAATACCAGAAGCTTTAATGGGCTGAAATGTCATCGGTGCAGCTGTTCTCGGATTCTCGGAAATTTCACCTCTATATAACCCCAATACCCGAATAGAAAAGAGCGGAGCACATAAGCAAGGAATTGAATCGTTCAAATTCTTCTAAGCGAGAAGCGAAGCGCGAGGAACAGAAGCAGCGCAAGAACACATTCATGACACAATCGCTTGTCTTGGGGTCGCTTGGCGTTCAACCGCAATATCTTGTGATTTCACAACGGCAAAAATCGATAAATTCCTTTGTTTTGAATACTTTATTAATCGAAAATTATGTGCTATTTAATAATTATAAAAAATAAGCCAGTCGAAAAATCGGCGGCGTTGAGGCAGTAAAAGGCAGAAATCGTGAAGGTACGGCATTCATCGCCGGCCCGCTTAGGGCTATTAGTCATCTCGCTTCTTTGGTTGGTGGTTGCGCTTCCGCTTAGCGTATCTGCGGCCCCTTATGCGGCTTTTGTTATGGATGCGCGCTCTGGCGAGGTTCTGCATGCGCGTAACGCTGATACGCGCTTGCATCCAGCCTCGCTTACCAAGATGATGACGCTCTATGTCGCCTTCCAAGCCATTGAAAATGGTGAGATTACTCTCGATACCACAGTGAAAATTTCCGCCAATGCTGCAGCGGAACAACCCTCCAAACTCGGTCTGCGTTCCGGCCAGCGGATCAAATTCCGCTACCTCATTCGCGCGGCGGCTGTGAAGTCTGCAAACGATGCAGCGACAGCCATTGGCGAGATCCTTGAGGGTTCCGAAGCAGCCTTCGCACGACGTATGACCCGTACGGCAAAATCTCTTGGCATGTCCAAGACCACCTTCAAAAACGCACATGGTCTGACCGAAAAGGGCCACCTCTCAACAGCGCGCGATATGTCCACGCTGGGTCGCCATTTGCTCTATGATTATCCAGACTACTACAATCTTTTTTCGCGCAAATCGACGGATGCGGGCGTGAAAACTGTCCCCAACACCAACCGGCGCTTACTAAGCAATTATAGGGGTGCGGACGGAATTAAGACTGGGTACACGCGCGCCGCTGGTTTCAATCTTGTGGCCTCCGCAGAGCGCGGTCAAGAACGGATTATCGCGACTGTTTTCGGCGGTCGATCCACCGCGACACGCAATGCGCGGGTGGCTGAATTGCTCGACATGGGTTTCAAGCGCGCGCCTTCTCGTGTTGCGCTGCGAAAGCCTGCGAAACCCGCCTATGGCGGTTCGCGCGCGTCTGCGAAAACAATCCGCGTTGTAGGTGCAGTGAAGACAAGCCTGCGACCCAAAGCACGGACCTTGCGTCCAGAAACCGCGCCAGTCCTTGTGTCTTTGAAGGATGATGTGCGCCAGGCCTTGGTAGAAGCCCAAGTCAACGGCGCCTCAAACGGGCAAGTCACGCGCGCCTCGACAGCGGCTGTTTTAAGCTCGCCAAAGCCCGCGGCGCGACCAAAAGCGCTGCTTCTCGCCTCTCTCACTCAACCCAAACCAGAGCCGAGTGTGAAACCCAAGCAGCAAGTCGTCACGCGCGTTTCGACGTCAGGTGGGCGGCATTGGGGCATCAACATTGGCCTCTATCCCAACCGCTACAAAGCAGAGCGCGTTTTGCTGAAAACCGCCCTCGCCGAGATGAACGCGCTCGACGGTGCTCGTCGCTCTGTGACGGAACGCAAAACCGGCTATGATGCTAATTTCGTTGGACTTTCTCGTGAACGCGCTGATCTGGCATGTCGCAGACTTGCCGCACGCAATGTGCAGTGCTTTATGATCGGGCCCAGCTCCTAGATCTGCGATCTCAACCACTTGCGGAACGCCTTAAGCGACGCGCGGTGCACGCCAGCGCGCGTCACGATGTAGTAGCCGAAGTCTTCCTCATCTTCGAACAATTTGAGCAAGCGCCCGCTGTCGATATCCGCTTGCACCCAAACGCCTGCAGTTACGGCAATTCCCTGCCCCATACGCGCGGCGTCTAGGGTCAAGTTGCCGGGCAAAACCGTCACCCCGCCCTGCCCTGAATCACACACACCGTGCTTGGCCAGCCACAGCGAACTTTCAGAGGTTCCGACTTCTTGCAAGATCGGGAACCGCGCGAGATCTGCAGGAGATGTCGGGCAATCGTCACAAATGAATGCAGGCGACGCGACCGCAAAGCGCCGTGTTTGAACCAACAGCTGCGCGTCCAAACCATCCCACTCCCCTTGCCCAAATCGGATCGCAAGGTCCGCGCCAGTCGGTCCCAACGCGCTCATGTCCGGGTTCGCATCAATCACCACATTCACCTCGGGATGTTTCACGCGAAACTCCGCAAGTCTTGGCACCAACCAGTTCGCCGCGAAAATCGGTGTCGTGGAAACGACCAAAGGGCGCTCTGCGTCTTTCGTCGTCATCTGCGTCACTTGTACGCTGATCGCTTCGAAGCTGCCGCTTAACACTTTGGCAAGCGCGAGGCCTTCATCCGTCAATTGCGCTTGCCTCGCGGTGCGATCCAAAAGGGGCACGTTGAGAAAGTTTTCAAGATTTCTGATCTGTTGGCTAATCGCCGCATGAGACACGCTGAGGGTAGCGCCCGCGCGCGGCATCGACCCGCTTTCCGCATAGGCATGAAACGCGCGCAACGCAGATAAGGGCGGCATATCTCGCCAATTCATATGAAATCTCAGCTTACATATTGAAATTTTTCATGACTCGCATTTTCCCTCGTTTCAATAAATATTCAAAGCATGAAATGAATAAAGGAGAAGAAAATATTGAATATACTCGCAGACAGCTTTATCCGCGCCTCCTACCAGGACCGCTGTCCCAAACCGCGTTGGGACATGTCTGCACATTAGCGCGAACCGCATCATTATGCCCCGAAAGTCCCCTCAAAGGAGCTGCGCGATGATTGATCCGATTGTCTTTCTCGCGCCGCAAGTTGCCAAGAATTGCGGCCAAGGCACCTGCCGTGTCGGGCCAGCCTATTGCTGTCAAAGGTTAACAAAACGCCACCAATTGAGCGCCCAAGGCACCCAGCTTTGGGCGTTTCTACATGTTCGCACGATGATCAAGCGCCGCACTTAGAAGCGCCTGCGTATATTCATGTTGTGGCGCACTAAACAGCGCTTCGCTCTCGCCCATTTCGACGATATCGCCTTGTTTCATCACCAAAACCTTGTGCGACATCGCCCGCACGACGTTCAAATCATGACTGATGAACAGATAGGCCAGCCCATATTTTTGCTGCAAACCGCGGAGCAATTCCACGATCTGCACCTGCACCGTCATGTCCAACGCACTGGTCGGTTCGTCCAAAACTACCAATTTGGGTCGCAGTATCATCGCACGTGCAATTGCGATCCTTTGACGTTGGCCACCAGAGAACTCATGTGGATAGCGGTGCATAGTCTTTGGATCTAGCCCCACTTCGCTCATGATGTCCGCGACCATATCACGGGGCGTTTTCGCGCCATCCGTTCCGTGCACGCCAAGCCCTTCGGCGATGATCTGCTCAGCGGTCATGCGCGGTGACAAAGATCCAAAAGGATCCTGAAAAACGATCTGCATGTCCTTGCGCGCAGCCCTCAACTGACGAGTAGACCATGCGCGTGTGTCTTCGCCCGCAAAATTCAAACCACCCTCAGAGGCAATCAAACGCATCATCGCAAGCGCCAACGTCGTCTTACCAGATCCACTTTCCCCAACAATACCAAGGGTTTCACCCGCGCGCACAGACAGTGTCGCATCGTTCACGGCTTTGACGTGGCCAACAGTCTTCTTCAACAGACCTTTTTGAATAGGAAACCAGATTTTTAAATTTTCGGTGCTGGCAATTTCCTTAGCACCAGCAGGAACAGGATTAGGGGTGCCTACCGAATGCGCATTAAGCAAAATCTTGGTGTATTCGTGTTTAGGATTGTTAAATACCTCATCCGTTGGACCCGCCTCGACGATCTCGCCCGCCTTCATAACGCAAACCTTATCGGCAATGCTGCGCACAATTCCAAGATCGTGAGTGATGAACAGCAAACCCATGTTTTTGTGTTTTTTCAGGCCTGCCAGAAGCTCCAGGATCTGCGCTTGGATCGTCACGTCAAGCGCTGTCGTCGGCTCATCCGCGATTAATAGATCGGGATTATTCGCCAAAGCCATCGCGATCATAACGCGCTGTCTTTGCCCACCAGACAATTGATGCGGATAAGAATTCAAACGGCTCTCGGGATTGCGAATTCCGACCTCATCCAGTAGCGATAAGATCCGGTCCCGCGCCACGTCTCCAACCACGCCTTGGTGCAAAGCCAGTGACTCACCAAGCTGTTTTTCCAATGTGTGCAATGGGTTAAGCGAGGTCATAGGCTCTTGAAAAATAAAGCTAATGTCGTTGCCGCGCACTTTTCGCAACAGGGCTTCGTCAGCGCCGACCATCTCTTGGCCCTCATAGGTAATCGACCCGCCTGTCACCGCGCTTGAGCCCAACAACGACACAGAACTCAGCGCTGTGACGGATTTTCCCGACCCGCTTTCACCAACCAACGCGACGGTTTCACCACGATCCACAGTGAAGCTAACGCCACGCACCGCCTCACTTAGTTGACCATCTTGGCGGAAGGCAACTGTGAGGTCTTTGACCGTCAAAAGGGCGCTCATGAGAATGTCTTTCTTGGATCAAATGCATCGCGCACGCCCTCAAAGATGAAGACGAGAAGCGACAGCATCACGGCAAACACAGTAAACGCGGTGAAGGCGAGCCAAGGCGCTTGCAAGTTCTGCTTAGCCTGCAATGTCATCTCCCCTAATGAGGGCGACGAGGACGGCAATCCGAACCCAAGAAAATCGAGGCCTGCTAACGCGCTAATCGTGCCGGTTACGATAAAGGGCAACATGGTGACGGTCGCGACCATCGCGTTCGGCAACATATGGCGGAACATGATCACTGTGTTGCTGACGCCCAAGGCTTTCGCCGCGCGTACATATTCTAGGTTTCGAGCACGCAAAAACTCAGCGCGTACGACTCCAACCAAAGCCATCCATCCGAAAAGCACCATAAGGAACACGAGAAGCCAAAAACTACGTCCCAAAATCGCAAACATGATAATGATGATGTAAAGCGAGGGGACCGCGCTCCAAATCTCGATGACGCGTTGGAAAATCAAGTCAACCCAACCCCCGAAATAACCCTGCAACGCGCCCGCCGCGATGCCGATCACGCTGGCCAGTGAAGTGACAATCAACGTGAACAAGATCGACAATCGGAACCCGTAGATCACACGCGCGAGCACGTCGCGCTTCGTGTCATCCGTGCCCAACAAGTTTTCGCCGTTGGGCGCGAGTGGCGCAGCACCAGGACGATCAACCGTTGTGTCGTAAGCATATGGAATCACGGGCCAAAACATCCAGCCTTTGGAGAAATCTTCGCCCTCGAAAGTGCCTGCCTCGATGGCGTTTACCACCCCTTCGGGATCATCCCAGCACTCCTCCAAACCGCCTGATTTGATCAAGCATTGCACTTCAATATCGCGGTAAACCGCTTCGGTTTCGAAATCTCCGCCAAAGGCTGTTTCGGGGTAAAACTTGAACACGGGCATGCTCAACTCGCCGCGATAGCTGACAGCGATGGGTTTGTCGTTGGCGATGAATTCCGCGAACAGGCTTAGGCCGAATAACACCGAGAAGATGATCAATGACCACAGCGCACGCCGGTTATTTTTGAAGTTGCGCCATCGGCGTTGATTAAGCGGGGACAGAGCCATGCGATCAGCCCTCCCGCTTTTCAAAATCAATGCGCGGATCGACAAGCACATACATTAAATCGCTCAGGATACTGACGATCAAACCAATGAGACCAAAGATAAACAGCGTGCCGAAAATCACCGGATAATCCCGCGCAACCGCCGCCTCAAAGCCAAGTCGCCCCAAACCATCGAGCGAAAAAATCGTCTCGATAATTAATGATCCGCTAAAGAACACAGAGATGAAAACAGCCGGGAAACCCGCGATCACGATCAGCATCGCATTGCGAAACACATGCCCATAGAGCACTCGGCTTTCGCTCAGCCCTTTAGCGCGCGCGGTCATCACATAGTGCTTTTTGATCTCGTCGAGAAAGCTGTTCTTGGTCAGTAAGGTCAACGTCGCAAAGGCAGAAATGGTCGAGGCGAGCACCGGCAAAGCGATGTGCCAAAGATAATCGAGCGCTTTGCCAATCGGACTAAAGTTCTCAAACCCTTCAGAGGTCAGCCCCCTTAGCGGGAAAATCTGCCAGTAAGAGCCCCCCGCAAATAGCACGAGCAGCAGAATCGCGAACAAAAATCCAGGGATTGCATAGGCCACGATGATCATCGCGGAGGTCCATGTGTCAAAGCTCGTGCCGTCATGCACCGCCTTGCGAATGCCCAACGGAATCGAGACCAGATACGCAATAATCGTCGACCATAGCCCCAGCGTGATCGAAACGGGCATCTTTTCGAGCACCAAATCCACAACGCTGATGGAACGGAAGTAACTCTCGCCGAAATCAAGCCGCATGTAATTCCATAGCATGTTGAAAAACCGCTCAAGCGGCGGCTTATCAAAACCGAATTCTTTCTCTAACTCTTCGATAAATTCTTTAGGCAGCCCACGCGCACCGACATAGTCACTGTCAGATCCAAAGGTTTCTTCCGCGACATCATTGCCCCCGCCAGAAAAGCCCTCGAACACGTCACCCCCACCCTGCATTTGAGCGAGGACCTGTTCAACAGGACCACCGGGAACGAACTGAACTAGCGTGAAATTGACGATCATAATCCCGAGCAACGTCGGTATGATCAGCAATAGCCGTCGAAGAATATAAGCGCCCAAAGCGGTTTACCTCAAAGCGCCAGAAGCTTGCAGCGCTTCATGCTTCTCTTTGTTATACCACCAAAAATCAAGCGCACCGAGCGCGAAGGGGGGCAAGTTATCTGGCTTTTCGAACATATCGAAATAGGAGACCCAGTAGGCCGGCACGTAGCCCGCATGCGCGATGATGCGTTCATAACGCAACGCACGATCCAACGCGGTTAATGCTGCAATTTCCTCTTCACGAGAGCTGGCATTTAGCGCGGCCTCGATAATCGCATCCACAACAGGACTGCGCAAAGTGGATGGGTTATACGACGACACTTCTGCGGTTTTTGAGCCAAAGAGCTGTTTCAAGCCTGTGCCTACAGAAGCGAAGGTTAAAATCCGCGTATGAATCAGATCGTAGTCTTTATCTAAAAAGCGTTGTTGACCTTGCGCACTGTCGACAGCATTGGATTTGACTTCGATTCCCCAGTTTTGCAGCGTTTTTGTGTAAGTTTCTATCGTTGCTTTTCGCGTATCATCCCATGTGGAAATCACAAGGAAATCGAGTGACAAACGAGTTCCCTGCGGATCTACCATATGACCATTCGCATTAACCGTATAACCGGCACCTTTAAGTAAGCGAAACGCTTCACGCTTGTTTCGGCGATCTTCGGGGCGTTCTTTGCGCGAGACATGCGGCATCACCGCAGGCTCTGTCAGCATCTCTTGTGGCACAACATCACCGAGGCTTTCCAAGAAAGCCAATTCATCACCTTCAGGCAGGCCCTTCGCTTCCCACTCTTGGTTTTGCGCAAAGGAATTGCGTTGCGTCGTCAGATCATATTGCAAAGACTCGCGCGTCCATTCATAGTTGAACGCTAATGACAAAGCATGCCGTACATCACGATTATCAAGAGGCGCGCGCAATGTGTTGAAAATGACCCCCGAATTGTTTGGTGCAGTTTCTTTTGGGATCGTTTCTTTGATCACATCGCCTTTGGTCAAAGCGGGAAAATCGTACCCAGTCGCCCAACGTTTACTCGAAGCTTCCGCTCGGAAAGTATAGTTGCCCGATTTAAAGGCTTCAAATTCCGCCGTTGCATCCGAAAAATACTCGATACGAATACGGTCGAAATTATGTCGGCCTATGTTTGCGGGATGTTCCCAGCCCCAATAATTTGGATTGCGCTCATAAACGACATAGCGGTTAAACTCATAATCTCCCACCTGATAAGGACCAGACCCCATGGGCGACAAAATCGAAGGTTCATCAAGGCGCTGTTCATTTTTTGTATACCATTCTTCAGACAGGATCGGGTATCCGCCAACTTGCTCAATCAAAGAGCGCCGTGAAATGCCGTCGGTAAAGTTGAACCGGATAGTGTGATCATCGATGACCTCAACACTCTTAATCCGTTCTTTGACAGAGCGCGCAAAAGAACGGATGCCTTGTTCAAGAAATAGATTGTGTGTGAAGGCGGCATCTTGGGCGCGCAAGGGAGATCCATCGCGAAACACAACATCCTTACGCATGTGGAACACGCACCATTCTTTTGATTTAGGATACTCGACCTGCTGCGCGATAAGGCCATAGGAATCCGTAAGGGAATCAGCGGGCGCACCGCCACCCCAGGGCATTTCCGCAAACATAGATTCGCCAACAACACTAGAATAAGTCTCGGGATTTCCGCGCCACGCCCAGCGATTAAAACCGTCAAAAGTCCCGCGTGCACTCAGCGTGACTTGGCCACCTTTCGGCGCATCTGGGTTCACGTAATCGAAATGGGTGAAATCCGGTGGATACTGCAAATCGCCGAAAAAGGAATATCCGTGACTTCTAATGATCTCTTCAGATCCGCTTTGCGCCAATGCCACTTGAGGCAAGCCAATCGCTACACCAGCACCGCCAGCGGCCATGCCAAGCATCAGATCGCGGCGTTTCAAGGTGATTTCGCTTTTTGGAAATTTACCTGTCATCGTTGTCTCCCAATATCTGTCGCGTTTACGCTTATTTTCTATCTAACATAGCTAAAGCGCTGCACACATCACATTCAAGCGTTGAATGAATGAACTGGTTGTGAAGAGAGCGTGCGTTGGCTCAAAATCAAGCAACTCCCAAAGAAAAAGCCGCCCAAGCGCTTGGCTGGACGGCTTTAAGGAAATTCAAAGTAGCGAGGAACGTTATTTGATAGTCTCAAGATAGGCGATCAAGTTCGCGCGATCCGCATCTTTTTTCAGGCCGGAAAAGCTCATCTTGGTGCCTTTGACGTAGCCTTTAGGGTTGGTCAGGAAAGCGTTCAGCTCTTCATAACCCCAGTTGCCTTCCATTTCGGCAAGCGTCGTGGAGTAGCCGAAGCCTTCAATGGATCCTTTGTCGCGGTTCACAGTGTTGAACAGATGAGGACCAGTGCCGTTCGCTCCGTCTTCCAGCTTGTGGCAGGCTTTGCACTTGCCAAAGACTTTCTCGCCCTTGCCGATGTCTGCAGCAGCGATCAGTTCAACGATGTTGACCTCTTCGATTTCTTCAACTTCGCCGGCGCTTTCAACTTCGATCACATATCCTGCTAGGTGCTCGCCGTCGCCGTGACCACCGCCCATGTGATACAGTTCTTCTGCGGCCCAGCTGCCCATCAGGAACAACAACAATGCACCGCAACCAGCGCCAAGGATTTTGGTTAATGTCATGGTGTCAAACATGTGTCTTGTCCTATTGGATATCTTTGCGCGGACATCTATGGCTTTCATGAGATTAAGGCAAGGTGTAGAACCCGCGACGAAACGCCCGAGTGGGACAGTTTTTTAGACACAATTAAAGAGGATACGCACCCATGACCAAAAAGATCGCATTTCAAGGCGAACTTGGGGCCTATTCCCACGAAGCTTGCGCCCAGAATTACCCCGATATGAAACCGCTGCCCTGCCGCACGTTCGAGGATGTGATCAACGCCGTGAACTCCAAAGACGCTGAATTTGCGATGCTTCCGGTTGAAAACTCGACCTATGGACGTGTGGCCGACAGTCATCGTTTGTTGCCCAGTTCGGATCTGCACATCGTTGGCGAGGCCTTCACACGCGTGCGCATCAGTCTCATGGCGATGCCGAGCGCTGAACTTTCAGACATCAAAAAGGTGCGCGCGCATACGGTTTTGCTCCCGCAAGCGGCCGCATTTTTGAACAAACACAACATTCACTCCGAATCTGCCGTCGATAGCGCGGGTGCCGCGGCAGAACTGGTAGAAAGCGGAGATATGACCAGCGGCGTACTTGCGAGCGAATTCGCAGCACAGATTTACGGCCTAAACGTGCTTGCCAAGAACATCGAAGATCACGGGCATAACACGACCCGTTTCTTAGTAATGTCACGCGACTGTGATCTCTCCGAGCGTGGCGATACGGGCATGTTGACCAGCTTCATCTTTCGCGTACGCAACCTGCCAGCGGCACTTTACAAGGCGATGGGTGGTTTTGCGACCAATGGGGTCAATATGACCAAGCTGGAAAGCTACATGGTGGATGGTCACTTCACAGCGACGCAATTTTACGCTGACATTGAAGGCCATCCAGAGGATGAAAACGTCAAACGCGCGCTGGACGAGCTCAGCTATTTCACCAGCGAGATCACAATTCTAGGCACCTATCCGCGTGCGCCAGAACGTGCGGGTACCACGGATTAAGCGCTGTTCGTAGATTTATACTGACGTTCGATCATAACCGCGAAATCAGCCGCGCGCTTGCGAAACCGCTTTTCCAAACGTGATTTTCCGAGCCGCATGGTTTGCACCATCAAACGGCCAGATAGGCTTTTGGGTTTCAGCTCAATCGCGAAGGACGCGCGCGTACGGCTCTTGGATAGCGACATCAACTCCAACGTCGCATAGGCGGTCACATCGTTGCTTTGCAACTCAACCTCGTAGCCGTCACAGGGTTCATAGCCGATCAACTCCGCTTCGATCTTACAGCTTTTGCCGCGAAATTTGAACGCCGAGGCCCAGGCCATGCCTGTCCCGTGACGCTTCAGCGAATCAGTTCTGCGCACCTCTGCGCCGCGCCGCAAAGCAGATCGCTCAAACTGATAAAAGTCTGAAAACAATGCGAAAGTATCCACGATCGGCGCTTCGATATCTTCTTTTGTTGAAAACTTCATGAGCCTGCCCGCTTTGAGTTTCTTCGATTTTTGGAAATCTATAACCTAAGAAAGTTACTCAAGTCTATCGCTCAGCCAATGCTCAAGAATGAAATGCGCGATTGCCCCTTTACGCGCGGGCAGCATTTTGGGGTTCTCACCCGCAAAGGTCAGCATCATCTCTTCGCGGCTGACCCAGATCGCATCCTCGATCTCAACGGGATCAATGGTGATCTCATCATTCAGCGCCTCACCATGACAGCCAAACATCAGCGAGTTGGGAAATGGCCATGGTTGGCTGGCAAGATAATCGACCTGTCCAACCTTGATACCCGCCTCTTCAAAAACCTCACGCCGTACTGCCGCTTCCAGCGTTTCGCCCGGCTCCACAAATCCCGCCAGCAGCGAATACATCCCCTCAGGCCAATAGGGCGAACGCCCCATAAGTACCGAATTACCCCGCGTGATCAGCATGATCACCACAGGATCCGTGCGTGGAAAATGCTTGCCGTCGCATGTGCCGCAATCACGTTGCCAGCCTGACACGCTCATTTGGCTCTCAGCACCGCATTTGGAACAAAACCTGTGACTCGAATGCCAAGAAAAGACAGCGCGTGCAGAAGCGGCAAGTTCCGCATCACGAGCCGTCAGCCGTGTCATGTTACTGCGCAATTCCGCGAAGACATCTGTTTCAGGCAAATCAGGGTGCTGTTGTTCGGTCGGGTCAAGAAACGTGTTCATCGCCGTTTCATCAACACCCTCAGGGCTCCAATCCGAAAGATCATGCGCAAAGACAGCTTGCCCCTCGTCAATTCCTAAAAAAATCGCTTCTTTTGCGCGCCCTTCAAACACAGCATCGCTCATCGGGATGCGTGCGAGGGCGTCCCAATCCCCACGCCGAATCAAAGGCTTGCCGCGCCAGAACACAATCGCCTCCGACGTTGGATCGCTCAGGTATGCCGCCATCTCGGGCGTATCACCACGAAACTGCGCAGCGCGGTCCAGGCCAGAGCCGCCGAATGTCACTGTTTCTGCTAATTTCATGCCTGCGCTCCTCGTAGCTTTGGAGCACGCTATGTCCGATGCGGTGGCAGGTTCAAGTCTTGCAATGCGCGCAGGGCAATCGTATATGGGGTCTGAGAGGTTGGCGCGGGCGAGTGCCTCGCCAACCTGGTCAGATCCGGAAGGAAGCAGCCACAACGAGCCCCACTTGGGTCGATGTCCAACCTCTCACCTAATTCCCCTTTTGCAGCAAGCCTGTGACCGCCCAGCGCAATTGCGCATCGGTTTCCACGGCGCAGGGGCGCACTTTGCGCAAACGCAACAGCGCCTCGACGGCGTCGTCTCCCGCTTCCACCATCAAGCGCAGCGCCAACATGCCAGAGCGACCGCAGCCGCCTTTGCAATGGATCAACACGCGCCCCTTGCCATTCAGCGCTTTCAAAATAGCGTCGCGCGCGTCCGGCCATGTGCGCATGAAGTCCGCGTCGGGCGTGCCGTAATCCTCAATAGGCAAATGCATCCAGCGCGCACCACTTTCGGGAATATCTTTGCCAAGCGCCTCGACCCGCGCCTCCGCATGTTCACCGCGCGTTGTGGCAGAAACCACAATCGAGGGTTTCCAATCACGTATAAATGCGAGATCGGCAGCATAGGCACCTTGCAAACCAGGCAGTTGCGAAATCGCGAGCGACCCGCCACCAACCCCTAGTGCATGAATGACCAAATCCGTCATACGTTACAGCCGGCGCGCGCTGAATGTGTCGCACTGGTTGATATCGTCAGTCTTGAAAAGCCCTTGGCGAACCAGCTTGCGCGTTGTTTGCTTATGCCATGGGTAAGCGGCTGCGGCACGCGCCCTGCGCGCTTTTGTAGTTGATCGTCGCCAATCATCCGTGCCACGTTAGGCGCCTCTTCGATGTCACTGGGTTCCAGCAACTCCTCAAGAGAGCGCGCCCAAACACCGCTATGACAATCCGCTTGCAACTCCAAACGCTCTGTCAGCGCGTTCGCATCGGTCTGGCTGGATTGCTGGTGTGCGAGGTGGACCTGCCCCAAGATCCTTAACTGATTCTGCACATGATGCGGGACTTCATGGGCAATCACATAGGTCGCCGGAAAATCACCCTTCGCCTCTAATTGGCGCGATAAAGTCACGAAGAAATCGGTTTTAAGATAGGCATTTTCATCCGCAGAACAGTAAAACGGATCCGTCGCTCCAGAGGCCCCGCCACACGGACTTTGCGTAACATCCGCATTAAGAACCGAGGTTCGCGGTGTAAAATTTTTGCCTACCTGACGTGGAAAAATCTGCGCCCAAACCTGTTCGGTCGTCGCCAAAATCTGCGAAGAAAATTCTGCTGCGCGCTCTTCCTCTGCGAAATAGCCAATCGCCAGCACCAGGATTAAGCCAACCCCACCAATCGGAGCCGCCTTCCCACCACGTCCACCGCCTTGACGACGGCGATTTTCAATGTTGCGACTTCCTCGCCGACCACGCAAACGCATGTGAACTCTCCTAACGCTTCCCCTATCCTTACCCCGATTTCGCGCAATCGGCTAGACGGCGCGCGCACCCACGCTTACCCTGTGACCAGTTCGAATCCCGAAAGCGCATATGACCAACACGCCTGACACCGCCTACCGCGTCCTAGCGCGCAAATATCGCCCCGAAACCTTTGCCGATCTTGTTGGCCAAGAGGCTATGGTGCGCACGCTCAAGAACGCCTTCGAAGCGGACCGCATCGCGCAGGCATTTGTGATGACGGGTATTCGCGGCACAGGTAAAACCACAACCGCGCGAATTATCGCTAAGGGCATCAATTGCATTGGTCCTGATGGAACTGGTGGTCCGACCACGGAACCCTGTGGCGTCTGCGAAAACTGCGTGGCAATTATGGAAGGGCGTCATGTAGACGTCATGGAAATGGACGCCGCTTCGCGCACGGGCGTTGGCGATATCCGCGAAATTATCGAATCTGTGCATTACCGTGCGGCTTCGGCGCGCTACAAGATCTACATTATCGACGAAGTGCACATGCTCTCGACGTCGGCCTTCAACGCTTTGTTAAAGACGCTGGAAGAGCCACCCGCCCACGTCAAATTCATCTTCGCTACGACTGAAATTCGCAAAGTGCCTGTGACGGTTCTTTCGCGTTGCCAGCGTTTCGATCTGCGTCGGATTGAGCCTGAGGATATGATCGGCATGCTTCAACGCATCGCCGCTGGCGAGCATGCTGAAATTGCTGAGGACGCGTTGGCGCTAATTACCCGCGCCGCTGAAGGCTCTGCGCGTGATGCGACGTCTCTCTTGGATCAAGCGATCAGTCACGGCGCTGGCGAAACCACGGTTGAACAAGTGCGCGCGATGCTGGGTCTTGCGGATCGTGGTCGTGTGCTCGACCTTTATCAAATGATTATGCGTGGCGATGCGGCGGCGGCTTTGACCGAACTTGGCGCGCAATATGCCGCTGGCGCTGACCCTATGGCAGTGCTGCGCGATCTCGCGGAAATCACCCACTGGATCAGCGTCGTCAAAATCACGCCTGATGCGGCAGATGATCCAACCGTCAGCCCTGATGAGCGCGCACGCGGTTTGCAAATGGCAAGCGATCTTCCCATGCGCGCGATGACGCGGATGTGGCAAATGCTACTCAAAGCTTTGGACGAAGTCGCAAGTGCGCCCAACTCCATGATGGCCGCTGAAATGGCGATCATACGTCTTACACATGTGGCCGAACTTCCCAGCCCAGAAGAGCTGATCCGCAAGCTACAAGACACACCACCCCCTCCTCCCTCTGGTGGTGGCGGTGGAAACGGTGGCGGGGTAAGTGCGGGTGCAACTTCTGTCGCAAACGCGCAGTCTCGTATGACCACATCTGGCGGTTCCTCTGGTGGTGCCGCGACTGCCCAACAGCTTGATGCGGACGCGCTCGAGCGCTTCCCTACATTCGATCATGTCGTCGAACTCATCCGCGCCAATCGCGATGTGAAGCTCTTGGTCGATGTGGAAGGTGGCATCAGGCTCGCCAATTACCAACCCGGCCGCATTGAGTTTGTCGCACACCCGAAAGCGCCGAATGACCTCGCCCAGCGCTTGGGCCGGAAACTACAGCTTTGGACCGGCAACCGCTGGGCTGTCACGCTTGTGAACCAAGGTGGTCGCGAAACGATTGCCGAGAAACGCGATGCGGCGGACATAGCGCTGAAAGAGGAAGCGGCATCTCATCCGCTCTTACAAGCCGTCTTCGAGGCTTTCCCAAGCGCGCGCATCATCGACATCAAAACCCCCGCGGAGATCGCGCAAGAGGCTATGGTCGAAGCGCTTCCCGAGGTGGAAGACGAGTGGGACCCCTTCGAGGAAGACTAAACGCGGCATAGTCTCTAAACAGATGCGCTTTTCGGTTACGCTTGCGCTGTTTTACGCCCCGCTTGGGACGGCGAGAAAGTGACAGGTTTGCAAGAGACGCTGACGCTTGCAATGACAACTCCAAGTTTGATCCTCGGCTACGGCGTTCTCATCGCGCCAGGGCTTCGCAAACTTTGGTTCAGTGTTTTGCTTTTCTTTTTGTCGGCGGCTTGGGCGTTTCACATTTTCTTCGATGAGCTACTTTTTGATCCGCTCTTCACCACTCAAGAAGTTGGCTGCATCGGTTCCTCGCTTACGTATCTGATCCTCGGCACATTCATCTGCGCCGCCACACTTGCGCTCACGATCATTTACCGTCGCCGCTAAACCTTCCTTGCCCCAAAGCACGCAGCCCCTTATCTAGGTCCAAAGCTTTCACAGGAGAACAAAGATGTTCAAAGGACTAGGCCAGCTCGGCGATATGGCGGGTATGATGAAAAAAGCCAAGGAAATGCAGGACCAGATGGGTCAATTGCAGGAAGACTTGGCAAGCATGACCGTTGTTGGCGAAAGTGGTGCGGGCCTTGTGAAAGCGACGGCAACTGCCAAGGGTGAACTCATCGGCCTCGACATTGATCCCTCCATCTTCAACGGCGATGAAAAAGAAATCGTCGAAGACCTGATCCTTGCAGCGATCAAAGAAGCACAGCAAAAAGCGTCGGAAAAATCTGCCTCCGAGATGGGCAAACTGACCGAAGGTTTGGGTCTTCCCGCAGATATGAAGCTGCCGTTCTAATCGCTTCATCCTGCCAAATAAACTCCCGCCGGAGGCTCCCGCAGCTGGCAACTAGGAGCAACGATTGAGTAGCACCAAAGACATCGACGCGCTCATCGAAATGATGGCCAAGCTCCCGGGGCTTGGGCCCCGTTCTGCGCGCCGTGCGGTGTTGCATTTGATCCGCAAACGCTCGCTCTTGCTCACACCCCTTGCTGACAGCTTGCAAACCGTGGCTGCGACAGCGCGCGAATGTCTCAATTGTGGCAATGTGGGCACGGCTGATATCTGCGACATTTGCGAAAGCGAGAAACGCGCGAATGGTATTCTTTGTGTGGTTGAAGACGTCTCTGACCTATGGGCGATGGAACGTTCAGGCGTGTTCAAAGGCCGCTATCATGTGCTTGGTGGAACGCTATCTGCGCTGGACGCAATCGGCCCCGATGAGCTGCGCATCCCCCGCCTGATTGATCGCGTTACCAGCGAACACATCACCGAGGTCATCCTCGCGCTCAACGCCACCATCGATGGCCAAACCACCGCTCATTACATTGCTGACTTGCTGGAAAACCGCGTCACCCTTACCTCTCTTGCGCAAGGTGTGCCGATTGGCGGTGAGCTGGACTACCTCGATGATGGCACGATTACGGCTGCAATGAATGCGCGCAAGCCGATTTGAGTGGCGTTTTTTTTGAAATTACATAACAGCCATTATCGGTTTATTGATGTTGTTTGGGTGGATTCACAAATGAAGTGCGAATTCTGTATTAAAACAGAACCTTGCATGGAG
>ERZ1048686.923-NODE-923-length-25183-cov-5.428446_pt1 | contig 25183 bp, 14 predicted proteins | sample MGYA00383099_ERZ1048686 | MGnify/ENA primary metagenome ERZ1048686 (study PRJEB29581, sample SAMEA5548369) | metagenome | biome: marine; feature: coastal; material: water | depth 25 m | study: Short-term variability in the microbial, nano- and picoplankton... | reverse complement strand
TGAGAGTTTGAGGTGTTCGGAAAAAGAACTCAACGCGGTTACATGTTGACAGGAACATGAACTCTCGCATTTCAAAATGCTTGACTATTGGATTTAGTCTTGCCTTTTGCAGTTCCGCTTCGATGTGAAACTTTCCAACAAGTTCTAGACCGAGAGAGCGGTGTGTCAGGGCTATTACTTTGAACTGATTCACGCAGTTGCAAAGGTCTTCTGACGCGTAAAAATTATGTCATGGAAATGTCAGGGGGCGAGGTGGTAAATCTCAACCCTACGGCTTTCGATTCGCTCGGTATTTGTCATGCCCTCACCCTTGGCGCCGATGCCATGTAGCTCAATTTGTTCTTCAGATACCCCACAATTCATTAGATACTTCTTGATCTGTGTTGCTCTCAATTCTGCGACTTGAACGCTGGCTTCATCAGACCCGAGATCACAAGAATATCCAACCACGAGGATTGGCTGAGCAGTTTGTTTGGCCTTCATAACCACTCGGTGATTAAGCTTGTATCGATCGTTATTGCTTAATCGTACACTGTTGAAGTTGAAGTAAATCGTGCTAAGCTTGACATCATTCTTGCTGTCTTCAAGGGCCTTGGATCCTTTGTCATTCGAAAGGAATTTCGAGAAGTCAAGACTTAGGTTGTCCCCAGAAGAAACTCCGGCAAGCCTAGCTTGAGATTTTGGTAATGTGCGAAATGCAAATTCACCGTCTTCTCCTTCCTGAACAAGCTCTTCTCCATTTTCGTCTAATACAATAAGCTGGGAACCAGCCTTGAGATCATCTTAAGAAAGGCGAACCAGATAATTGGACTCAGTCGCCAGTCGAGAGAAAACAAAATTTCCGTCAGCATCCGTGTACGTTGTTTCAATGACCTTTCCGTTTTCATCCAACAGATATAGTTCTACACCTTCCTGAGGGAGATCATTGAACGTGAATGCACCTTGGACATCTCTAAAACTCTTTTCGTAGAGAAGCTTGGCTTCGTCCTCGGAGATTTGTGACATGGAGAAGTAGTAGTCACCATCGAGTTTGTCAAAGGTGTACAATCGGTCGTCGCCAAGTTTAGCTGTTCGAACGTTTCCTTCCTTGTCAACAAAGTAGAGCTGACTTTCAAGCATGTCACTGCCTTCAAATTCTTCTACTTCGATTTTATAGTTACCGGCTTCCTCAAGCATGGAGAAGACGAATTGACCGTTGGCATCTGTGCGCACAATCTCTGCAACGTTGTTGTTTTCGTCCAATAGGCGCAATGTAATACCGTCTTTAGGCAGGCTTTTATACTTGAAGAGACCAATAGTGAATACAAAATGAGGAGTGATGATCGACCCTTGATCTACTTCGCTCAAGCGGTCCAAGTTCTTTTTGATGTCAGGTGTGATTGCCTGATACTGAAATCCACCGGCGGACATCTTGTCCATCACACCTACTTCAGATCCTTTACTGCTGTACAATGCAAGGGATCCATCTGCGTATGCTGAATTTGGATCAGCCAACTGAATATTATAATTCATATCGGGATCAAGCTTGCTAAACTTAAACTTACCTGATTCGTCGGTGACCACTTCTTCGATAACGTTGTTATTTTCATCGTAGAGGAAGAGTTTTACGCCCTGCTGTGGCAGGTTTTCAAACTTGAACACCCCTTCATTAATTAGCTGGGCATCCTCACCTTCTTCCTCCAGCAGTTTGAGTTGAGCCATTTGCCTAGCCTCAAGTTTCTGGTAATCGAATTCTCCATTCTCCTTCACGGTCGTCTTAAACAGGCGCACTCCGTTCGCGTCCGTGTAGTATATCTCCGCATTCTTCTTTACATACTCTAACGTTGTAATAAGCTTCATGTGAAGGTTTAGGCTATCATCGGTTTCGGGAAATTTAAACCCTCCTTTATCATCCGTTTCGGCATAGTGGTAAACCTTTCCATCATCATCAACCAAAGCGAGAATGGTGTTCTTTACTCCTACGCCATCTACCTCTAGGATTCCATCCATGCCAGCAGGCTGCTGTTGAAGCTCAATTGTCTCGCGAGCTCTATTCTCTGCTTCGGTCTGAGGAGTAACAGATGCTTGCCCCTCTGAACTATAATCGAGTTTTTCGAGGTATAGCCCTTCATGGTTTAGGACCATTGGGTTGAGAAGAGTGGCATCAATTTCATCATGCTGAGGCACGATTTGATATTCGTTTTTCTCTTTAAGTCCAGGAATTTCAATGACTTCTTCGGAGTTGGCCTTATAGATTCCGAGTGAAGAACCATCTTTGAATACTTCGACATTCACGTCAGAAAAGCGATTACCAGCAATGCCTTCGAAAGAAAGACGCAACGTATCTGCGATCTTATAAAACCGGTGATTTATTATTGCACTGTAAATATTGCTGAGACTGTCATTTCGGTTCGAAGAAAAGTATATAATCTCTCCAGCAACGAATGGAGCAGCATCAAACGCTTCTGAATTTAGAGGAGTTCCTGCATTCCTCGCGGGGCTCCAGTTCGTCCACGAGTCATCCTTTCGATATGCATAAAATATATCAGCGTCTCCAGCTCCACCCATTCCGTTCGATGCGAACAACATGGTTTTGTTATCTGGAAGCAGATGGGGTGTAATCTCAAACCCTTCGGAATTAACGCTATCACCTAGCCAAAGAGGCTTCGTCCACTTATCATCCTGGAAGAATGAGACGTAAAGATCTTCTAGGCCTTTCGAATATTTCGACTGCATCGAGATGATCATTATGTCCTCAGTCGGAACAACGAAGGCGCCATAAAAATCAGTTTTGATGTTTAACCCTGGGATATCAATGACTGAAGGCTTGGCAAAGTCGTCTTCAGTACGCGGTGCAAAAGAGAATCCTTTTTGTAGGTCAATCTTCTTGATGTACGTCCCTTGAAGAAATAGTCTATCTCCTTCGGTTGAAATACCAATTACAGAGTTGTTTAGTGCGTTATTAAGCTTTAGATCGTTGGTTGGGCTCGACCAGCTACCAGAAATGTAATCACTATACCATATGTCTTGACCATATGAGTTCCCTCCTTTGTTTTCAGGGTGAAGCGAACGCGTAAAGTACAGACGATGATTCGCAGGGTCATATATAGGCACAGACTCCTCGTAGATTGAGTTGATATTGTCAGGTAGGGGTATTACTTGATCAACCTCAACCTCAACCTGTGCGATCAGAGACCCGCTGATTAGCAGCAGTATACAGGTCAGTAGGTTATTCATCTAGACATTAAAAGACTGCTTTCTCTTTATTGAACAAGTTCAATCCAAGCATGACTTCGTGACTTCCAATATTATTCGTTTGGATCGTCGACAAAGAAAGGTCAAAAGCGTATCCAAATCTAAGTGTGTTTGATAAATGCAGCCCGATCATTCCAACAAGCGAGTTAGAATTACGGTAAGAAAGACCGACCCAATACATTTCTCGCATGTCCAATCTGAGGTTTAAATCGAACGACAGTGGGGCTTGGTCAACGTATTTAACCAATATGCTGGGAGTCAGTTCCATGTAGTTTACGAGCTTAAAATGATAACCTCCAATTATGTTGTGATGAGCTTTAATGTCCTCGAAGGTGACTTGATTGCTCAGCTTTAGTCGCTCCTGTATGAGTTGATCTGATGAATAGCCAAAGAAAAACTTGGGATGTTCGAGCCAAAATGCGACGTTAATGTCCATTTGAGAACTCTGATCTCTTGTGCCGATGTAGTTGATGTACGTTGGATCGCCAGCGTATTCTACTTCTGCTTTAGTAGCATCAAACACGACAGAGCTGAAGCCAATGCTTGGCGAGAAGCTCAGGTCAATCTCTTTGGCTACCGGAAGGTGAAATGCGTATGAAAGCGCGCCCATGGTTTGTGCGTATGGTCCATAGCCATCTCGTGCAATATAGCCTCCTATGTCGTGGTAAGATTTGCGAACGATGGAATTGTAAGACTCAACGTTGCTTATCCTAACCGATGAGCTTATTGGCTTCACGTCAACTCGACTTCCAATTGGAGCATTAGCACTTACATAGAAGGTCGTTGGGCTATTGGTAATTCCAACCCACTGATTTCGATAAGACAGATTCACCTCAGTGTAGTTGTGAATTCCACCAGAGGCCGTGTTGAGCAAGTACAAATTCTGTAAGTACTGGCTAAACTGATAGATCTGCTGAGACTTAGCCTGCTGATAACCGAAAAAGACCAGCACAACCAGAACGAGTATGTGTCTTATATTTTTCATCGGATGATCGTTATTGACCCTGTAATCGGCGGAACCTCAGGGACACCGAGTTCCACTACGAAGAAATAGCTACCACTAGGTAAATCTTTTCCATTGAATGTTCCGTCCCATGGGATTTGGTATCCTTTGGAAGCGAACATCTCATTTCCCCAACGGTTATAAATTTTTACAGCGCAATCAGGATAGTTGGCAAGTTCTTTCAGGTTCCACACGTCGTTGAATCGGTCACCATCCGGTGTGAATGCGGTAGGCAGTTTCAACCCTTCATTAACTTCCACCAAGATGGTGTCTGTTGTTTTACAACCATCTGCCGTGGTACCATTAATATAATAAGTAGTGGTCGTTGCAGGCTCAACCGTTGCAACGGCTTGATCACCATTCGTAAGCCCAATATTCGGCCACCATTCGAAGATTACATCTAGATCGCTTGTCGCTTCCACTTCCACGCTCGAAGGAGCGAAAATGAAGGTTGTGTCAAGTAGCGTTTCAACCACTGGAAACGGGACAACGTCGACCGTTACATCGTCATAGCTTGGCGGACATACGCCATTGATAACCATCCATCGGTATGAGTAGGTCCCGAGTTGTAATCCGTCTATCTGAGTTGTTGCTTCATTTGTATCGGCCAGGGTAGTTCCATCTCCTGGATTCAGCCAAGTTCCAATGCCGATTGAACCAAGATTCGCAGCAATTTCTGCGCCTAAACTATCACACACAATTACATCGTCTCCTGCGTCTGCAATAGGGTTTAAGTAAACCTCAACTTCCATGGTGTCATAAAGTACAGGACAGACACCATTTTCTATTCGCCATTCGAATTGTGTAATTCCTATCTCTAGACCATCGTACGCAGTGTTGCTTGATGTGCTATCCGTAAATGTGATATTTCCTGACAGTGCCGTCCAAAACCCAAATCCAATTGCCGGGTTATTTGCGGCCATCGTGCCATCGTATTCTTCACATTTTTCTTGATCGATTCCAGCAAGGGCTGTATCCGGATAGTCATACCTAAACACCTCGAACTGGCATGTATCTGCATTGCCATAAATATCTGTAACGATGAACCGGTTGATAGTTAAACCAACAGGATAGAATCCCCCTGAAGCAATTCCGGAATCGAGTACGACGGTATGGTAAGTACAATTGTCAATGAAGATGGGTAGGCTGTATGTGAATATGCTGTCACAAATAGTTGTGTCGTTTTGGCAAAACAACTGAGGCGCTTCCCAATCTTGAACTTCAATTATGAAGCTGCAGGTGTCTGTATTCAATGATTGATCGTATGCGACGTAAGTCAGCTGGGTAAATCCAAGAGGGAAGAAGCTTCCACTATCAAGTCCTGTAGTGTCAATCTGTATTATTGAATCTATGGAGCAATTGTCCCAAGCGGTTGGCCAACTATAGTCAACGATAGCAACACAATCGCCTGAATCATTCAGAACTATTATGCTGTCATTGCACGTGATGATCGGATGGATTGTGTCCATTACCGCAACTTGAAGCGTGTCTGTAGATTGATTTCCGAAGATGTCCTCAGCATTGAATATGATGTCAATCGCAGAGTCTACAGTAGAGCAGGTGTAAAGGGTGTCGCTCAAATAGATCGTATCCAAGGTGCAGTTGTCATGGGTGCTGTCATCAAGTGAGGCAGCGTACATTACGAATTGACCACTGGAGTCGAGGTATACCGTGTCTGAATGAGCAAAGATGTAAGGCGCTAATGTGTCTTCAATAACCAGGATCAAAGAATCGTAGCTTGTATTTCCGTTTTCATCAGTCGCCGTAAACAACACGTTTAATGTGTCACCATGATTAGCACAGTCGAATGAACTTGTGTCAATTGAAATCGTATCAATCCCGCAAGCGTCAGAAGTGCTAATATCCACCGAGTCCGCTGTTGTCGTGGCAAATCCGAAAGAGTCTAGGTAGATAAATTGAGTATCAACAATAACGATTACCGGCGCAATAGTGTCATTGACTTGAATAGTGCTAATAGCCGAATCGATGTTCCCGTGTACGTCTTCTGCGTAGAAAGTGACATTGTTCGAACCTACGTCAATGCAGTTAAAAGTGTCTTGACTCAAATACATTATATTAAGCCCACAGCTATCCCAAGTGGCAAGATTCACCGAGTCAACATCAATTACAGCCTCACCTGTGCTATCTAAATAGATTGTAAGATTTTGAATTATTGGTTGTGGTGCAACTGTGTCTAAAACAGTTACGTAAGCAGAGCCCTGATGTAAGTTTCCACTAATATCTCGAACAAACATTGCCACCCAATGGCTATCTGGCGCATGACCACAATCAAAATCATACATGCTTAACCATGTCGAGTCAATTGTGCAGTTATCAGATGATCCATTGTCAAGACCACCCGGAACAATTGAAGTATTTCCGAACGAGTCCAGATAGACTGTAATACTTTGAACCAGCACTATTGGTCTTGTGGTGTCAAAAACAGTGATGATTGACATTGCAGAATCAACATTCCCAGAAACATCTTCCCCATATAAGTATATCGTGTTTGGCGCTGCAGTATCTGAACAATCGAAGGACGTAACATCCAAGTACATCGAGTCGACCGTGCAGTTGTCAAACGTCCCATTATCGATCATGGCAACAGTAATCGAACCATCACCACTACTATCTAGGTATACTGTATCATTTTGGGTGACAACAGTTGGAGGAAGAATGTCTGTAACCGTGACGTAAGCATGAGCGGTATCAGAATTGCCGGAAACATCAAAGACAGTGAGAATTACTAAATGGGTTGAATCAACATCTGCGCACGTGAATGAGTCAAAGTCAATTTGCATACTTGCAATTGCACAGTTATCGAATGAACTATTGTTGACATCTGAGGTGTCAATCGTGACCGACCCACTCGCCGCTAATTGAACAAAAATGTTCTGTGTAATCACAGTTGGGGGAGATGTATCAAGGACGGTAATCACTACTAGATCGCTATCAACATTACCACCGGCATCTGTCGCGTAAAACCAGATGTTATTATCGCCAGTATCCGCACAGTTGAAAATCGAGTCACTGAGGGAAAAGTCTAACCCACAATTGTCAACACTTGCGCTATCAAGAGAATCTGCAGAAACCGTGACTGAGCCAGTTGCGTCAAGCGCCACGGTAATATCGTGACCGTCGGCGATTGGAGGTGTCGTGTCCCAGGCAAGTTCGAAGGTATAATCTTCGGCTTCTCCATATGTCTGTGATCCACAGGCCGAAGGGGGAAGAGCAATATAATTACAAATTACCCGCATATAGGTTGTGCCAGTGTCAGCGGAGCATGGTACGTCGAATGAACCAGTAAATGCACCTAGGCCCCACGTGCCACTATTCCAAACTTCTTCAGTTGAAGCGTACACGCCGTCTTTATTCCAGTCAACGTATATCCTAAAGCCCTGTGCATAAGTTGGACCTGATTGAACGCTCACGCCAACAGATTCTCCTGGGCTCGAAGTATGAATCAGAGAGGTGTAGTCGCCTACGGGGCTGCCGTTGCATCCTGAACCATTATTTGTAATGTTCGTTCCTCCACCGCTAGTGCTGAAGTTGTTAATGTAGTCTCCGAGTGCACATCCATTGGATATTGTCGGGGTACAGTATGGCGACTCTACAGCAATTGTGTATTCTTCAGTTTCACCATATGTATAAGAAGAGCAAGGGTCCGTTGGTACTGTATTATAGGCACTTCGTATTCTCATGCGATACGAAGAAATTGGAGTCCCAAAGGGGATTGTGAAACTTCCATTGAATGTAGAAGTGCTCGCCGAACCACTACTCCACATTAGTTCAGTTGATTCAAATGTGTAATTATTGTTCCAATCTACCCAAATTGCAAACCCATTGGCCCATGAGAGACCTGATTGAATTGAAAACGACACGCTTTCACCCTGTCCTTCCGTGTGAACCAAGTTTGTGTAGTTCCCGAATCCATTTACGCTACACCCAGTACCATTGTTTGTGATATTAGTAGTGCCGCCAGTTGTGCTAAAGTTATTGATGATGTCACCATCACTACATGAATATGGCAGAGCGTAAGTATATATAGGAGTGCAGTACGTTGTATAAGTAATACTGGCTGATCCATTCCCTGATTGATAACCCTGGGTGTGAATGATATTTGAGGCCCCGGGCAGTATATAACTACTACCACCGCCACCGCCGGAAATAAGTCCGCCGCCGCCGCCGTAATAGCCACCACCGCCGCCGCCGCCGCCGCCGGTCCAGCCTTGGCCCGCTCCTCCAAGACCGAAGGCGCCGTTGCCGCCGCTAGGCTGACCCCAAGGCGAGCCATCACCTCCGGTTCCTCCGGCAGATTGAGTTCCTCCTGTTCCAGCTGGATATGAGCTCCACTGAGACCCATTTGCTCCAGTAAGACTGCCTCCAGCACCACCGTTGCTGAAAGTTCCTGTGAATCCACCACCACCGCCAGCACCAGCGACTAAAATTCGGTTGGCAAAACCTGTACCTCCACTTCGGATGTCAGTAGCCCCACCACCAGCGCCAGGTTCTTGAGATAGGTTTGAGGAGGTGCCTCCACCGCCATTAAATATCGAAGATGAATTGCATGTTCCGCATGTTGTTCCTTGCTGGCCTACATAAATGTAAAGTGTTTCGCCAGGAGTTACAGGTATCGTGGATTGTACTCGACCCCCTAAACCTCCAAAAGCCCCATTTTCTCCATTTCCACCTGAAGCCCCAATGGCATCAACCGTGATTGAATCAACCGTGATTGGTACAACAAAAGTTTGGACAGCGCCGGTGTAACTATAGGTGTTGGTGATAGTACTTTGAGCACTAAGTTGTTGAGGTAGAGCCAATAACAGTATAACCAAAAAAGTTCCAGTCACCAGCTGGAGTGATCGAAATCGAAGTCCGTTAATAGGCATTGCTTAATCCGTAGCTACGAAAATACGCGATTCATAGTCTGAAGGTTTGGTTGGGTCGATTATTTATTAGCTCTTGACTATTAAAACATTCATTATTCACCGAAAAAGGAACAAAAAAACCCAAGTCTAAGACCTGGGGTTTGTTCCTTCCGGCAGGCCACGTTTAACTTCCACACATCTCGCAATCGTCCGGATCGTCTAGAGAACATGCTATTTCCGCCTGACGCTGTTCAGCGCTTACGACTTCAGTTTCTTCAGCCTGCTCAGTTGGCTCTTCGAGCTTCTCCTTATCAACCGTGAATTGAATTGCGTCTCTAGCTGCCTTCGTTCGGAGATAGTACATCCCTGTCTTCAATCCAGCTTTCCAACCATAGAAGTGCATGGAGGTCAGCTTCGCAAAGTTTGCGTCTTCCATGAAAATGTTCAACGACTGACTTTGATCGATGTACGCACCTCTGTCAGCAGATTGGTCAATGATGACACGCTGACTAATTTCCCAGGCTGTCTTGTACAATTCCTTGAGATTATCAGGGATTTCGTCAATTTCCTGTACCGAACCATTGGTTGCAATCAACTTGTTCTTCAACGTCTCATTCCAAAGACCAAGTTTTACGAGGTCCCGCATCAAATGCTTATTCACGATGACGAATTCACCACTAAGAGTCCTTCTGGTGTAAATGTTTGAAGTGTATGGTTCAATGCACTCGTTGTTTCCTAGAATTTGAGATGTAGATGCGGTTGGCATCGGAGCAAGGAGCAAAGAATTACGGGTTCCATATTTCTCGATTTCGCCTTTCAATACATCCCATTCCCAAAGATCCGTCGGAGTTACGCCCCACATGTCATGTTGGAATGTCCCTTTTGACAGTGGTGAACCCGGATAGGTCTCGTAGTGACCATGCTCTTTGGCCTCGTCCTTTGACGCGGTTAGAGCGGCATAATAAATTGTTTCAAAGATTTGACGGTTTAGCAATTGTGCCTCTTCGCTATCAAATGGGAAACGCATTAATATGAATGCGTCTGCCAAGCCCTGAACACCTAACCCAATCGGTCTGTGCCTCAGGTTTGAATTTTTAGCCTCAGGAACTGGGTAGTAGTTTCCATCAATGATCTTATTGAGATTTTTCGTGGCTACATAGGTGATCTCAAACAATTTATTGAAATCAAATTTGCCTTCACTGACGAACATTGGTAGCGCGATAGAAGCCAAATTGCAAACAGCCACTTCATCAGGAGCGGTGTACTCAATAATCTCAGTACACAGATTCGAGCTCTTTATCGTGCCGAGGTTTTGTTGGTTTGACTTAGCATTTGCCGCGTCCTTGTAAAGCATGTAAGGAGTTCCAGTCTCAATTTGAGATTCAAGGATTTTGAACCACAAGTCTTGTGCTTTAATTGTTTTCTTGCCTTTGCCATCCTTCTCATATTGTAGGTATAGCTTTTCAAATTTCTTTCCATGCGTATCTGCAAGGCCAGCACATTCATCAGGACACATCAAAGTCCAATCGCCGCCTTCTTCAACACGTTTCATGAAAAGATCCGGCACCCAAAGGGCATAGAATAAATCGCGAGCGCGCTGCTCTTCCTTTCCGTGGTTTTTCTTCAGGTCGAGAAAGTCAAAAATATCTGCGTGCCAAGGCTCAACGTAGATTGCAAATGAACCTTTCCGCTTTCCGCCACCTTGATCCACGTATCTCGCAGTGTCATTAAATACTCGAAGCATTGGAACAATTCCATTGCTCGTTCCGTTAGTGCCACGGATGTACGAACCAGTTGCCCTGATATCATGGATGGAAAGCCCAATTCCACCTGCAGATTGAGAGATTTTGGCGCACTGAGAGAGCGTCTCATATATTCCGCTTATGCTGTCATCCTTCGTGGTGAGCAGAAAGCAGCTTGACATTTGAGGTTTTGGTGTGCCCGCATTGAATAATGTTGGTGTAGCGTGAGTGAACCAACGCTGAGACATTAGGTCATAGGTTTCAATTGCTGAATCCAAATCGTTTTTGTGAATTCCAATAGCAACGCGCATCAACATGTGCTGAGGACGCTCAACTACTTGGTTATTCATTTTAAGTAAATACGATCTCTCTAAAGTTTTGAAACCAAAGAAATCGTACCCGAAATCTCGATCGTAAATGATATGACTATCGAGTTGTTCTGCGTTATCGCTGATGATCTTGTGAACGTATTCCGCAATTAATGGGGCGTCTTTCCCCGTTTTGGGGTCGACATACGTGAACATTGCGTCCATCGTAGCTGAGAATGACTTCTCAGTGTTCTTATGGAGGTTAGACACGGCAATTCTTGAGGCAAGAAGAGCGTAATCCGGGTGAGAGGTAGTAAGTGATGCAGCTGTTTCGGCAGCAAGGTTGTCCAATTCACTTGTCGTGACCCCATCATAAATCCCCTCGATGACTTTCATCGAGATCTTGACTGGATCAACACTCTGGTGTAATCCGTAACAGAGTTTTTTGATTCGGGCGGTTATCTTATCGAATTTGACGGCTTCACTTCTTCCGTCTCTTTTCATTACAAACATGGGCTAACAGGCTTTTGGTTATTTAGCAAATAGGTTTTTAGAAGTCTTCGTCTAGTTTGAATACTTGATTTTCGGTGCCATTGGCGACTCCGGACTTCTGGTATTCAGCCACACGTTTTTCGAAGAAGTTTGTCTTTCCTTGAAGACTGATCATCTCCATGAAATCAAATGGGTTTTCTGATCCCCATACTTTCTCACACCCTAGTTCGAGGAGTAATCTATCCGCAACAAACTCAATGTATTGTTGCATCAATTTCGCATTCATCCCAATAAGAGAAACTGGAAGGGCATCGGTGACGAATTCCTTTTCAATTTCCACAGCATCTTTTATGATGCCCGTTACGGTCTCTTTCGGAAGCTGATTGATCAAGTGATCAGTGTACAGTAAGCAGGCAAAATCACAGTGCATGCCCTCGTCTCTTGAAATTAGCTCGTTTGAGAAGCTAAGTCCTGGCATCAATCCTCTTTTCTTCAACCAGAAGATGGAACAGAATGATCCGGAGAAGAAAATTCCTTCAACCGCTGCAAAGGCAATGAGGCGTTCTGCAAAGGAGCCATTGTCAATCCATCGGAGCGCCCAATCAGCCTTCTTCTTAACGCAGGGTATGGTTTCGACAGCATTGAAAAGTTTATTCTTCTCTGCTTTGTCCTTTATATATGTATCAATGAGCAGAGAATAAGTTTCGGAGTGTATGTTCTCCATGGCGATTTGAAAACCGTAAAAGAACTTGGCTTCTGTGTATTGGACCTCAGAAACGAAGTTTTCCGCGAGATTTTCGTTTACGATTCCATCGCTTGCGGCAAAAAATGCCAATACATGCTTAATGAAGAATCGCTCATCATCATTCAATTTATTATCCCAATCATAAAGATCTGCACCAAGGTCAATTTCTTCAGCTGTCCAAAAGCTCGCTTCCGACTTTTTATAAAATGCCCAGATGTCGTCATGCTTAATTGGGAAGAGAACAAACCGACTTGGGTCCTCTTTTAGGATTGGTTCTTCGGTCGAATTCTCTTGTGTTTGCACGGGCATGTTTTCTGGTAAAACGTCACTGAGGTCTGTCTCTGCTTTTTGAATTTCTTTCTGGTCCATTTATCTTCTACTTTCTTTACTGACGCTGCGATTAGGGACAAAACGTTCCTTAGTCGAAATCACCAACTATGTTTTAATCAACTGATATACAATAAGTTAAAAGCGAGGGTGGCTTTAGGTGACGAATCAGAAGGGTAACTGCTCCGTTTTTATTGTTCAACAAAACTTGAGAAAAATGCGACCCGAGTCAAACCAAATTCATCAACAATTGAGGGAGTTTTTGAACAGTCGGTTTCCCGGATGGATGTTAAAAAAAATCTTTTGGTATCCTCAACTCAATGTTAATGGGAGCTCGGAAATTTTTATCCTGTTAATTAGCTCGATGTTGTAAAAAAAGATTTGGAAAATCCACCTCAATGGTTCACTTTATTCCACTCGATCGAGGTTGATTCGAGAGATGAATAGAAGTCTTTTCCAAATCGACGGACCAAAGCATCTTTTACAAATCTGAAAACCGGAACCTTTAATTCTTTACCCAGTGAACAAGCGGGGGAGCAAATATTCCATTGCTCATAGTTCAATGCTGTGATTTCTTCGTAGCGCTTAACTCGAACAGGGTAAAGGTGACAAGAAACAGGTTTCTGAAAATTTGACTTGCCAGCTTTCCAAGCTACTTCGATTCCGCATTGCGCTACTCCCTTCTCATCAAATAAGGTGTAGGCACATTCTTGACCGTCTTTCAAAGGAGTTACCCATTCATCGTCCTCGTCTTTTATGTATAAACCCTGTTTTTCGATTGCTTTTAGCCCATCTTCCCGAAGGAAATCCTTAATGGAGTCAAAATTTGCCTCAAGATTTTCCAATTCTTCGGTAAGTAGGGGTGCGCCGGAGTCGCCTTCAACACAACACGCACCTTTACAGGCATTTAGGTCACAAACGAAGGACTCTTCAAGCAGATCGGACGAAATAAGCTTGTCATCAATTTGAATGATCATCTGGTGGCGAATTTATTGACTTAGAAGCCCGATAGCATTAAAATATTAAATCGAAGTGAAAAGGGTATTCACCGTCAAATTTTAACGTTTCGGGGGTTGAGGTATTAATTATTGTTATTTCTTTGTGAGGAAACGTTTAACTAAACATTACCTAAACTATGAGAAGAAATCAACTATTTCTCTTAGCAATATCTGTGTTTATGACTCAGATATTACTAGCACAAGAACGGACCTTATCGGGGGTCGTACGAGCGGATGACGGCTCGACTCTACCAGGAGTCAACGTCACCATTAAGGGGACCACTAACGGTACCACTACTGACGAGAATGGTAAGTATACAATCCAAGTCCCAAATGATGACGCGGTATTGATATACTCCTTTATCGGAATGGAGGACCAAGAAGTTCCTGTAGCATCCCAATCTAATATTGACGTCGGAATGGTTTCCGGAATGGTATTGGACGAGGTTGTCGTAACCGCTCTCGGTATTTCCCGAGAGAAAAAAGCACTGGGTTATTCAACCCAATCAGTGTCTGGTGAAGATGTAGCTCGCGTGAAGGACGTAAACTTCATGAGCGCACTTTCAGGACAAGTCTCCGGTGCTCAAATTAAGAACAGTGGAACTATGGGTGGTTCTGCTAACGTAATAATCCGAGGCTATAAGTCTATTAATGGTAATAACCAACCGCTTTATGTAGTGGATGGTATTCCTATTAGTAACGCGATTACTAACTCACGTAACCAGAGGACTGGTCGTGGTGGATTTGACTACGGTAACGCCGCAATGGACATTAACCCAGAAGACATCGAGAAAATCGAAGTACTTAAGGGTGCCGCCGCAACTTCTCTTTATGGAGCGCGAGCAGCGAATGGTGTTGTGATTATCGTTACTAAGAAAGGAGCTAAGAATAAGAACGGAGTTGGTGTTACCATTTCATCAGGTGTGATGGCTGGTGTGATCAACAATAACACAATGCCTGTATACCAGAAAGAGTACGGTCCTGGATATGGACAATACTATGGTTCTGATACTGTGTTCACCGGCGATATCTATGATGGATATGTTGAAGAAGTAGATACAGATGGCGATGGTGTCATTGATGGACTAGCTTCTCCAATTGGTGAGGATGCGTCTTACGGACTTGCATTTGATCGCGCTGATGAGCTTCTTACTTGGGAGTCTATCTATCCAGAATTGGAAGACACATACCTTAAGCCACAGCCTTACGAGGCAGCGGAAAATGACGCAACAACTTTCTATGAGACAGCGATGCAGCTTACAAACTCTGTGTCTGTTGATGGAGGAAACGAAAACGGAACTTACCGTATGAGTGTTAGTGACATGCGCTACAAGGGGATCATGCCTAATAGTAGCCTACGTCGAAACAACGCTTCTATTAATGTATCATACAACCTAAGCGATAAGCTTTCAGTTTCATCGTCCATGACATTTGTCAAGAACGAAGGACTTGGACGTTACGGAACAGGTTACGATTCACGAAACGTAAACCAATCTTTCCGTCAATGGTACAATGTCGGTACTGACTACCAAGCTCAGTGGGAGGCATATGACAAGACTGGAAAGAACCTTACATGGAATCCACTTGGATTTGGTTTCGCAGAAGGAACTCGTGAGCGTCCACACTACTTTGACAATCCATATTTCATGCGATATGAAAGTTATGCAAACGATGTTCGTAACAGAATCATCGGTAACGTAGCTGCAACATATCAGCTGACTGATTGGTTAAGCGTCATGGGTCGTGTAACTAATGATAGTTATGACGAACTACGTGAGGAGCGAATTGCTGATGGATCAGTCGATGTTCCTATGTACTATAAGTATACACGCAGCTACTATGAGAGAAACTATGATTTCATTCTTTCATGGAAGAAATCATTCGGTACTGATGGTAAAGTCAGCTTTGATGGTAACGCAGGAACTAACATTCGACGTCAGAAGAGTACTGAGACTGAAGGACAGACAAACGGTGGTTTGATTGTTCCAGGTCTTTATTCCCTTTCTAACGGAACGAATGGTATGATTGCTCCAACTTTCTTGCCGTCATCTAACGATTACAAGATTCTTAATCAACCTTACGAAGCTGAATGGCAACGTGCTGTTGATGGATACTATGGTCGAATGACATTGGGATATGATCAGTTCTTGTATGTTGACCTTGCTGGTCGATATGACATCAGCTCGACTCTTCCTGATGGAGACAACGCTTTCTTCTATCCAGCAGCAACACTTAGTTTGGTTTATTCCGAATTATTTGATGTTTCATTCATGGACTTTGGTAAGTTGAGATTGAACTATGCACAAGTTGGTAATGACGCACCTGTGCAGAGTGTACGTTCAGTTTATAACCTGAACACATCTTTCATGGGAAGTTCATTGGCATCAGCGCCAAACACAAACTTGAACTCTGGACTAGTACCTGAGAACACTCAATCAATGGAAATTGGATTTGAGAACAAGTTTGCTAAGGATAAGATTGGTTTTGATATTACTCTTTATAAGACTAATACGAGAGATCAAATTCTTCCTGCACGTGTATCTAGTGCTTCTGGAACAATCTTCCAGTATATTAACGCTGGTGACATTCAGAACCAAGGAGTTGAAGTTTCTCTATATGCAAACCCTGTTAAAACTGAGTCGTTCTCATGGACAACTCGTATAAACTGGGCGCTGAACAGAAACGAAGTAATCGAGCTTGATGGCCAATTGGATGCATTCCAGTTGACATCTATGCAAGGCGGTATCACTGTTGAGGCTGAAGTCGGACAACCTTATGGAGTTATTAAGGGAACCAACTTCGTTTACTACAACGATGATGAATCAAAGCCAATCGTTTACGCTCACCCATTCGGTGGAACACGATACTGGAGATCAGCTACACCTGAGGTAATTGGTAACATGCTTCCTGATTGGACGGGTGGATGGTTCAACACAATTAAGTTCAAGGATATTGCTGTGAGTGCATTGATTGACATGCAGCAAGGAGGAAACTTCTTCTCACTTGATACTTGGTATGGATACGGAACTGGTATTTATGATATCACTGCCGGAACTAACGATGCTGGAAACCCAGTTCGGGATGCACCAGAAGATGGAGGAGGAATTCTTCTTGACGGTGTTGTTGCGACTACTGATGCAACAGGGGCTTACATTTTCGATGACGATGGTAACCTGACTTCAGATGGAACACAAAACGAAGAGAATGGTTGGTTCGGAAACTATGCTAACGCATATGGATGGGCTACTGCTCCAAACGCAATGCACATTCACGATGCGACGTACATCAAGCTTCGTCAATTGACTATTACTTACTCCATTCCAAAGAGTGTAGTAGAAGAGTTGCCAATTCAAGGACTTGATATATCACTCGTAGGACGAAACCTTGCAATCTTGCACAAGAATTCACCTTACACAGATCCTGAAGCTGGCTTAAGTGCTGGTAATGTTCAGGGTTACCAGTCAGGGGCTTATCCTGCTGTTCGTGAGTTCGGTGCTAACGTTACACTTAAATTCTAATTATCCACGAACAATGAAAAAGGTATTAATATATACAGGTTTAGCGGTATTCATCCTTAGTGGTTGTACGAAGGATATTACCGACTTCAACAAGAATCCTAAGGCCCCTGAAGAGGTGCCAGCAGCGATGCTCTATGCAAATGCTCAAAAGGATCTAGTTTACTACATGTCAAGTCCAAATGTGAATGTGAATACATTCCGCCTTTGGTCCCAGCACTGGACTCAAACTACTTATACGGATGAGTCTAACTATGAATTGACGGAGCGAAACATTAACGGAGGAGTTTACGACAGGCTTTATGCCAACGTTCTTCGAGACTTGAGTGAAGCCCGTGCAATCATTGGAAAAGATGAACTTGTCACCGGAAACGATGAGAAGGCTCAGCTTGCATTGATCACAATTATTGAGTGTTATGCTTATCACGTATTGGTAGACATCTTTAACGATGTTCCATATACAGATGCAATGCAGCTGCTTGATAATCTAGCTCCAGGATATGATGATGCGGCTACAATTTATAGTAGTGTAATGTCTGATCTTGATGGAGCGATCGCCGACTTAAATGCTGGCGGAGGCACCGGAGAGCTTGGAGCTTCTGATAACATCTATGGTGGTAGCGCGTCTAGTTGGGCTGCTTTTGCAGGAGCCCTCAAAATGAAGATGGCTGTTCGAACTGGTGATATGGCAGCTGCCGCTGCAGCTGATCCAGGAGCTGGTTTTTCAAGTGCTATGATGACGTTTGAAGGATCTGCGCCAAACACCAACCCATTGTGGGAAGCTCTAGTGCAAAGTGGACGTACAGATTATATTGCCTCATCAACATTTGGTGATATCCTGAATGATAGAATGGATCCAAGGAGAGGCATGTTCTTCAAGAATGTTGGAGATTCTATTGACGGAGGTAAGATCACAGGTAATCCACATGGTAGTGGTGGAGCTTATCCGCTCTACTCACAACCAGGCGCGATGCTTGAGGATCCAACTCACCCAGGTCAATTGATGACGACTGCTGAAGTTGAATTCCTTAGAGCTCACATTGACGCGACGAATGGTGATGACGCAGCTGCTGCTACGCACTATCATGCCGGTATCATGGCTTCTTGCTCTGATTGGGGTGTTGATGGCTCAACATATATCATGCATCCTATGGTGAATGCCGACAGCTTATTGGCTGCGGGTACATCTTGGAATGAGATCATCGGAACGCAGAAGTGGATCGCTATGTATGACAATAGCTTTGAAGCTTGGTCTACTTGGAGATTCTATGACTATCCAATGATGGCTGTAGCAGCTGAGGCAGGTACAACGCCTCCAACGCGCTATAACTACAGTGTCGATGAGTACTCTATTAACAACGACAACGTTTCTGGCGCTAATGGCGGGAACGATGACAAGTATGGTAAAGTATTCTGGGACAATTAATGTTTAGATAATTAATTTGCTTAATAGAAGGTCCTCCGAATCTCGGGGGACTTTTTTTATTTACACGAATAGCAAGTAGATACATTTGCGCCCATGAATCAAGAGGATCATTTTAAGCAGGTTATTTCTCACGCAAAGGAATACGGCTTTGTATTTCCTTCCAGCGAGATCTACGATGGATTGAGCGCAGTCTATGACTATGGACAGCTAGGAGTCGAGCTTAAGAATAACATTAAGAAATACTGGTGGAAGAGCATGGTTCAAATGCATGAGAACATTGTCGGGTTGGACTCTGCAATATTCATGCATCCGACAACATGGAAGGCTTCAGGACATGTTGATGCTTTTAGCGATCCACTGATTGACAATAAGGATAGTAAAAAGAGATATCGGGCGGATGTACTTGTGGAAGATCATATAGCGAAAATTCAAGGCAAGATTGATAAGGAAATCAAAAAAGCGGCAAAGCGCTTTGGAAATTCATTTGATGCCTCGATGTATAGAGAAACTAATCCTAGAGTAAAGGGTTATGTTGAGAGGATAGAGGCGGTTGAGACCCGTATGAAGCAGTGCTTGGATGATGGGAATCTCGAAGAATTTAAGCAGCTTATCGTAGATGAGGAAATATCTGATCCAGTCAGTGGAACCAGAAACTGGACTGATGTGCGTCAATTCAATTTGATGTTCAGTACTGAAATGGGTTCGGTCGCTGAAGGGGCAAACACGATATATCTAAGACCTGAGACAGCACAGGGAATATTTGTGAATTTCTTGAATGTTCAGAAAACTGGCCGAATGAAAATTCCCTTTGGCATTGCTCAAATTGGGAAGGCATTTAGAAACGAAATTGTTGCCCGACAGTTCATATTTCGTATGCGAGAGTTTGAACAAATGGAGATGCAATTTTTTGTGAAGCCAGGAACGGAAAAAGAATGGTATGAGCACTGGAAGACTGAGAGAATTGCATGGCATACATCGCTGGGGATTCCAGAAAGCGAGTACCGTTTTCATGATCACTTGAAGCTTGCTCACTATGCCAACGCGGCCTGTGACATTGAGTTTAATTTCCCATTTGGCTTCAAAGAATTGGAAGGAATCCACTCTCGGACCGATTTTGATTTGAAGCAACACGAAGAACATAGCGGTAAAAAACTGCAATACTTCGATCCTGAGATAAACGAGAACTATGTGCCTTATGTAGTGGAGACAAGCATTGGGCTTGACCGAACTTTTTTAGCGATCCTGTCATATTCAATTCAAAATGAAAAACTCGAAGATGGATCGGAGAGGGTAGTGATGCGAATTCCCGCTGTATTGGCGCCATATAAAGTAGCTGTATTCCCGCTGGTTAAAAAGGACGGACTACCGGAAAGGAGTCGAGAAATTCTCAATTCCTTGAAAGGCGAATTTATGTGTCAGTACGATGAAAAGGATGCTATCGGCCGGCGGTATCGAAGACAAGATGCGATTGGTACTCCACTGGCCGTGACTGTGGATCATCAGACCCTGGAAGACGGAACGGTAACCATCCGAGAGCGTGATTCAATGAAGCAATATCGCGTTCCTTCTACCGAACTCTCAAAGCAAATTAGAGAAGCCGTCTACTAGGGCTATTCTTGCATTCATGGCTTAATTCTTGTTGATTCCGCGGACCTCATGAAGAAGTTTCTCTTACTTCTATACCGAGTGATTTTTATAATCGCATTTTTCCATTCCGCCGCAAAGGCGCAGACAATCAGAATTGTTGATGGAATGACTGGTAAACCTCTCGAATTGGTGAATGTCTTGTCATTCAATCCTGAGATGCTTTCTATATCTAACCCCAACGGAGAAGTGGACATAAGCGAGTTCACTGGCTTCGATAGCATCCAAATAAGCCGATTGGGATTCTTGAGAAAATGGTATACGTATCAGGAGTTAACCATGTATGTGTCCTCACCATTGAAGCTTGATTCACTTTCGTTTCCACTCGATACGTTTATCATCAGCTCAACTCGATGGCGCCAAAGTCGACGTGATGTGCCCAATAGGATTGTTTCAATTTCACCGGATGATATCGCCATAGATAATGCCCAAACGGCAGCGGACGTTCTCCAAGGATCAGGAGAAGTATTCGTACAAAAGTCACAGCTTGGGGGTGGTAGTCCAATGATTAGAGGTTTCTCGGCCAACCGGGTTTTACTGACTGTTGACGGAGTGAGAATGAACAATGCTATTTTCCGGAGCGGCAACGTGCAGAATGTGATATCTATCGACCCCCAATCTGTCAATCGAGTAGAGGTGAACTATGGACCCGGATCTGTCATTTATGGCAGCGATGCTCTTGGCGGTGTCCTTAGCTACTTTACAAAAGGGCCTAAAATTTACACGACGGATTCTCAAGCCGTTTCGGGAAGCGCATTGGCGCGGACGTCCACAGCGAATCAAGAACGAACAGGGCACATAGAGATCAACTTTGACGGAGGCAAGTGGGCCTCACTGTCGAGTATTACATTTTCAGCGTATGATGACCTCCTGATGGGCTCGAATGGACCAAGCGAATACCTAAGGCCTGAGTTTATTGTGGCTAGACCGGAGGGCGATACACTCTTGCTCAGCAACAATGACCGGAAACAGATTTATTCTGGCTACGAACAGATAAACCTGATGCAGAAGATTCTTTTTCAACCGAATAAAAGCCTGAAGGTCAAGTATGGAGGCCATTTTGCAAAGACGTCGAACATTCCGCGATATGATCGTCTAATTGAGTACGAAGCGGATTCTCTCAAGTATGCAGAATGGTATTATGGACCACAACAATGGACGATGCACAATCTTTCGATTGAGCACTCAGGAGATTCCAATCTATACGATGGGCTAAACCTCACGCTCGCGTATCAGGAATTCAAAGAGAGTCGACACAGCCGATTATTCAATGACACACAAAGATTGAATCAACATGAGAATTTGCATGCCGTGAGCTTAAACCTTGATTTAACGAAGAGGCTCAATAAGAAACAGAATTTGTACTACGGTCTTGAAGGGGTTGGAAATTGGGTTGGATCGACCGCAACGCTATTGAATGTGAATGATGATTCTAAAGCGGCTACTCAAACAAGATATCCGGATGGAAGTGAGTGGTATTCTGCCGCTCTCTATGCCGCACACCAATGGAGATTCAGCAGAGAATGGACGATGCAGACAGGGATAAGAGCCAATTACATCCTAGCTAATGGGACGTTGGATACCACTTACATCAAACTCCCGTTGTCGCTACTACAGAACAGTAATGCTGCAGCGAATGGAAGTATTGGAATTGCATACAAGCCTTCGTCTACGTGGCAGATTAACTTCAATGCCTCTACGGGATTCAGAGCTCCAAACATCGATGATTTGGCCAAAGTCTTTGATTCCGAACCCGGAGCAGTAGTACTGCCAAACACCACACTTAAACCTGAGCACGCCTACAATATTGATTTCGGAATTTTAAAAGTGATCGATGATGTCTTGAAAATTGATGTAACAGGGTTTTATACAATCCTTGAAAACGCAATGGTGCGAAGAAATTCAACCTTCGATGGCGCTGACAGTATTCTCTACCAAGGCGACTTAAGTAGAGTCCAGACAATTCAAAACGCATCAAGCGCATTCGTATACGGATTTCACGCTGGATATGAACTCAAGATTGGCAGACACTGGTCATCTGTTGCTCGCTACAACTATCAGATTGGTCAAGAACAACTCGCCGACGGTTCGTGGGAATCTCTGAGACACGTGGCTCCTTCATTTGGGATGTTCAATGTGTCCTATAAGCGAAAAAAGCTACAGATAATAGCGTATGCACAAGCGAATGGTAAAATCAGCAATTCGATGTTGGCTCCGTCAGAACGGAATAAACCTCATTTGTATGCCAATGACCAAAACGGGGTGCCGTACTCTCCATCTTGGTACACGCTGAACCTTAAAGCGCAATTCCAAATCACCACGGACTTGCTCATTTCATCCGGAGTCGAGAACATTTTGGACGAGAGGTATCGACCATACTCATCGGGCATCGCTGCGCCGGGTCGAAATTATTTATTGAGCTTAAGAGCTAACTTCTAGAGCCTAAGAATTATTAAAGAAGTTCATGGTCCGTTCTAGACCAATGGCCGGAAACGAGAGGACCGCTTCGCTCACCTTTTTAAGACGCTCTTGCAGTGTTCCCCGCTCTTCTTCGGACCATTCGGCAAGCACATAATTGACTTGCTGCCCTTTTGAAAAGTCATCACCCACACCGAATCTCATTCGTGGATAGGCGTTGATTCCAAGAATTTCCTGAATGTTTTTCAATCCGTTGTGGCCTCCATCACTTCCCTTCGCTCGGATTCGAATCTTGCCAAAAGGAAGGGCAAGGTCATCAGTAATTACTAGGATGCGTTCAACAGGAATTTTTTCCTTCTGCATCCAGTAGTTCACTGCTTTCCCACTGAGATTCATGAAGGTCATGGGTTTGACCAGAATCAGCGTACGCCCTTGTGTTTAATTTCTGCTGTATCTGCATATCGCCTAGGGCTAAAAACAACATTGGACGCACTTGCAAGTGCGTCCAATGCCTTAAAACCTATATTATGTCGGGTGTTGGAATACTCCTCTCCGGGATTACCAAGACCGACAATCAGATACTTCATAAATGAGGTTACTATTCCTCAGCCTTTGCTTCTGCAGAGGCTTCAGATTTAGACTCTCCGCCTTCGCCAGGTCCCTCAGCTCCTTCTTCAGCCCCTTCTTCACCTTCTCCTTCTTCGCCCTCTTCTTCTTCTTCAGCAATTGCTCTACGAGAAGTTTTGACGGCTACAACGACTCGGTTGGCAGCTTCTAAAATTTCAATGCCTGGGATGTTCAAATCTCCAACCTTGATTGATTCACCAATATTCATATTGGAAATATCAATTTGGATGGCTTCCGGGATATCCTCGATCCTCCCTCGCACGAATACCTTCTTGGCATTTCGTCGAAGAACGCCTCCATTCCTTATTCCTACTGAACTTCCATTGAGTAATACTGGAAGTGTAATAGACACTTGCTTTCCAACGACTACTTCAACAAAATCCATGTGCATGATATTGTCTTTTACCGGATGGTACTGAGTTTCGCGAAGTACAACTTCTACACTAGTTCCATCTAGATCAAACTTGATACGATAGACATCTTTCGTATAAACAAGTTTCATTAATTCGCGTTCGTCTGCGTAAAAGTGGATGTTCTTTTCTCCACCATAAACTACACATGGAACGTGGCCTTCTCTGCGCAACTCCTTAGTGGGTTTACCACCGGTCGCCTCTCGCAAATGCCCTTTTATCTCGATCGTTTTCATTATCGATTCGTAATTGGTTAAATTATAAATTGCGAGCTGATTGATTCATCACTAACAATGCTGCGCATGGTGCTCGCAAATAAATCTGCCACGCCCAACACTTTTATCTTACTTGATTCTTGTTTGAGAGGGATGGTGTCAGTCACCACCAACTCTGTCAAAACAGAATCTTCAATTCTTTCATAAGCAGGACCGCTCAGCACCGGATGAGTGATCAACGCTCGAACCGTCTTGGCTCCGTGCTCCATCATCATTTGAGCTGACTTAGTCAAAGTACCTGCTGTGTCGATTAGGTCATCAATGATGACAACATCTTTTCCTTTAACATCCCCAATTACGGTCATCGATTCGATCTGGTTGTGAACCTTCCTTTGCTTGTAGCAAATAGCAAGATCACAATTCAGAAATTTTGAATACGCATTCGCTCGTTTCGTTCCCCCAGTGTCTGGAGCAGCCATTACAAGGTCCGGGAGATTCAAACTTTTTATATAAGGGATGAATAACGTGGATGCAAACAGATGATCGACCGGGAATTCAAAAAACCCTTGAATTTGATCAGCATGCAAATCCATGGTCATGATTCGCGTTGCGCCAGCCGCACTCAACAAATTAGCAACGAGCTTTGAACCAATTGACACTCTTGGCTTATCCTTTCGATCTTGCCGCGCATACCCGAAGTAAGGGATGACTGCAATTATGTTCTTTGCGGATGCTCTTTTGGCGGCATCAATCATTTGGAGCAGCTCCATTAGATTGTCTGCAGGTGGCATTGTGCTTTGGATAATGAACAAGTCAGCACCCCTGACAGTCTCTTCAAACGACGGCTGAAATTCACCATCACTGAACCTGAGGATGTTCACATTGGCAAGTTCCTTACCATAGGTCTGGGAGATTTTTTCTCCTAAAGCTATGGAAGCAGTACCAGCGCATATTTTGACGAGTTCGGTCATTCCATCCATTTAGAGGGCTGCAAATGTAATTATTGACTTCTTGAAAACGAGGGGAATAGCTGAATTTTCAGTAATTGGGTTTTCTGCTCGACTTCCAATTGATCTGAACGAGCTCATCTTGCTCATTAGGGTTTGAGAATTAAGAGCCAATATGTTTATTTTCGCCGCCCACAATTTTAGCCCGGGTGGCGGAATTGGTAGACGCGCTGGATTCAAAATCCAGTGATAGCAATATCGTGC
>ERZ1048686.921-NODE-921-length-25216-cov-4.846469_pt1 | contig 25216 bp, 24 predicted proteins | sample MGYA00383099_ERZ1048686 | MGnify/ENA primary metagenome ERZ1048686 (study PRJEB29581, sample SAMEA5548369) | metagenome | biome: marine; feature: coastal; material: water | depth 25 m | study: Short-term variability in the microbial, nano- and picoplankton... | reverse complement strand
TGAGCTCGGTGATGTAGTGGTCGAAAGAAATACTGGAACTGGGCGTAAACGAGTCGGTGAGATTGTTTTCATAACCCAAGGAAAAAGACCGAAACTAAAACTCGTAGAATTAACTCCCAGAAGTTTGAGTCCGAAATTTAGCGGTAACTTTGGAAGGTTGCGCCTCTTTTCCTCTCAACATGAAAAGTGCAGAAAATTAAAAGTTCTAAATATTCGAAACCGGAAAATATTCCAGTTAGGGGATGTAATAAGGCATCGGAGAAATGGTTCTTTTAGATTTGGAATTATTGTTGGATTCCATCACCCAGATGGCCTCTACAGTGATTCGTGGGAAAAGGGTTACAACGGCAAAGACATCATTGAATGTGTGGAAATTATTGGCAGGTCCGGCTTACCCCGCAAACGAGATGTTGAAGGCAAAGTAAAGAAATTTGAAATCGGCCCTTCTCATGCCAAACTTTGCGAAATTCTACCGATGGACCAGAATGGAGGAATTCGCATAAAGGACTATTATTTATTCTTAAATCAATAGAATTTTAAATTTTTAACCTTCTTAATCTTTAAAACTAAAACTCTACCTAACCGAAAATTTTTCAATTTGTGGTTATATATCCACTCGAAAAGTTGTTGAGTAAACATTGCCCCTGCTTGGATATGGTACAGAATAGTTAGGATGAGAATCGGCATCTTTTGTTTTCGAAACGATCTGCGACTGCAAGATAACCGAGCACTCCAAAAAGCGAGGGATGCTTGTGACAGACTTCATTTAGTTTATGTATTTGAGGACAGACTGTGGAGAGGATCTGCTCCCCATAGAATATCAACACATCGGGCAAGGTTCATACTAGAATCGTTGCAATGCCTAATGGAACAAATCAATAACCTGGGTGGCGGACTCAACATTATCTATGGAAATATCGAGTTATCCATTCCACAGTTCATGGATAAACACCGTGCTGAAATCTGCTTCCTTTCTCAGGAAAGTGCATGGGAGGAAAATAAGACTGAGGAAGCACTTTCAAAAGTCGTACCAACAACCCTGGTCAGCAATGCCACTCTACTCCACCCTAATGACCTGCCGTTCGCACTTAGTGACCTACCGGAAACCTTTACCCAGTTCCGGAAAAAAGTCGAAAAAAGCTGGATCGTACGACCGTGTGTCACACCGCCAAGGAGTCTGAATAGTTGCGACTCCACTCATCCTAACCTCCCTACCCTATCAGATTTGGGCTTTTTCAATAATACTTTGGACCCAAGAAGTTGTTTCACCTTCCATGGAGGATCCTCATCTGGACAAAATCGCATCAAGAATTGGCTATGGGACAAACAGTGTTTAAGCACTTATAAGCTTACTCGGAATGAAATGACTGGAGCTGATTTTTCTTCGCGGCTCTCAGCTTGGCTATCGACAGGCTGTTTGTCTCCTCGGGAAATCTACGAGGAAATAAAAAGATATGAAAGTAAACATGGGGCAAATGATAGTACCTACTGGTTAATTTTTGAATTATTATGGCGCGATTTTTTCAATTTCCTCGCCCGGGTACATGGACCCAAGATTTTCCAAAGTCGTGGAATTCACCCTGAAAGAGAGAAGGGAATAGAACCAGACGATGCGGAAGACCGATTCCATAAATGGAAAAATGGAAGAACCGATAATCCGTTTGTAAATGCGAACATGAACGAACTCCGAATAACTGGATGGATGAGCAATCGAGGCAGGCAAAATGTTGCATCTTACTTAATTAACAACCTCGAACTTGACTGGCGTAAAGGAGCACAATGGTTTGAAGAGCAACTTATTGATTACGACCCATGCAGTAACTATGGAAACTGGCTTTATCTTTCAGGATACGGGAATGATCCCCGACCTGGTCGGTACTTCAATGTAAAAAAGCAAGCAGCTACTTACGATCCACAAGGGAAGTATACAACTACATGGAGCTAGGTCTACCAGTTCCTTATCAGTTGATCCCAATAGGTTTCAAGCGTTTCACTATCTGGAAAGGACTTAGATACAATGGCTTCTTTACTTAATGCATCATGGTAATGGAAAATTATCTTTTTTTCGCCATTTAATTTTTTGAAAAGAAAAACTTGTGATTTATTCACACAAACGGAATTCCCTTTTTCATCCACCCCTGCCATGATGACATTTAACTTGGTTTCTGATTTCTCCAAAAAAGACCCCATGAAAAAGCCTGCTAAAAAAATCAACAAAATACCGGCCCAAAGATTATTTTTCAATTTCATGATTTTGTAAGTTCGATCTGCTGATAGTTTATCTATAATAAATTCAAACAATTGGATAAGAGTAAGAGTTTTTCAAGAATATCCTCAAGGTTTAGGTTTTCTTAATCTTGTAATGAACAAACTCTTTAGCATTGATCGATTAATTCCAGTGATTTCCAAATTTGTCACCCAGTCACTAAAAACAAAACCCTTTCTAACAGATTGGACTACTGAGTTGTGCAATTGGATCCAAAATCAAAAAGACTTAGTCTACTGGTCGGGCAACACCTTCACGGGTAAAACGTTTAATCCAAGGTCGTTAAAACTGCATTGCTTACAAAAAAACATATCTCCTATGGGATGGTTGGATCAAGAAGGTAAACTTTTAGTTTATGGAGAAATTGTAAAGAAACCTAACTGTAATCGGTTAAATCTTTGTCGAATCATTGTCAGACCTAATCAAAGGGATAAAGGTTATGGGAAAAAATTCTGTAAGTCGTTAATTGAAATAAGCCAAAAATCAAGAAATTATCGAAGTATAAGGCTCAATGTTTTGTCTAACAATAAACCTGCAATTTCATGTTATTCTAGTTTAGGATTTGAAATTATTGGTACATTACCAAATGCTCGTAGAATCGATAACAAAGTCCACGACTTAATGATTATGTCTTTAAATTTCCCCCTTACTGAAGAATGAGAAAAGTAAGTGGTGGATTAGTATTGTACCGAAGAAATTCTAACAAAGATGAAATTCATTGTTTAGTAGCTCACCCTGGTGGCCCTTTTTTTAAGAATAAGGACGAAGGATGGTGGAGTATACCCAAAGGTGAACCCGAGCCAAATGAAGATATTTTTTCGGCTGCACGGCGCGAATTCGAGGAAGAAACAGGAATGGCTCCCAGTGGCCCTTTTTTAGATCTTGGCTCAGTTATCCAAAATAACGGAAAAGAAGTTTTTGCCTGGGCTTTTGAAGGCGATTGGCCAGATGGTCGACTACCCGTCTGTAATGAAATTACTATGGAATACCCAAAGGGATCTGGTAAATTTTGGACATTCCCAGAAATCGACCGTGTCGAACTCTTGCCACTGTGCGATGCCAAAAAAAAACTTAGTAAACAGCAAGCTGAATTACTCGACAGATTAGCAAAACGAGCGGTGAAACCCCAAGGGGGAGAACGAAGCTAAGATTGCAATCCCTCAATTAAATTTTTATACACAGCTTTATGCCTAACTTAGACCACTCACATGATCGTTTATCTCCAAAGCTTTGGATTGTTGGATTAATTATTATTGTTGGGTTTAGCCGTTATCTTCCACTTGACTACCCCAGTCTCTTTAACTTTTCCCCCACCTTGGCAATTTTCATGTTTTGTGGAGCATATATGAAGGGTTTTTTCTCGTGGGTAGCTCCAATCATGGCGATTTTCCTTAGTGATTTATTCTTGAGTTCCTCTTATGGGATAAACTTCCTTGAACCCTTCATGCTCGCCACTCTTGCCAGTTATATAGCCATATGGATATTGGGTAGAAAACTCGGAAATAATAGAAGTGCTTATTCCTGGACTGCTGGGGCTGTCGGATCTGCCATTCTCTTTCATGTAGTCACCTGTGCTTTTGCTTGGATAATTAATCCTGCCTACATTAAGAACTTTTCTGGTCTTATCCAAGCGACTGTACTTGGCGAACCCGGGTACGCCCCAGCCTATTTATTCCTTCGGAATTCTATTCTTAGCACGGTATTCTTTGGTCTGTGCTTCAGGTGGATTAAGAATACAGTTTTTTCGGAAAGCTTCACTCTCCAAGCGTCCACACCTGCCACTCAGCGCTAAGAGTATAGCCAACTAGGAAGACCGTTGCCTTCGGGCTTCAAAAAGGCAAACTCCTGTGGCTACGGACACATTCAAACATGCAACCGTCCCGCTCATTGGGATATAAATCAATTCATCGCAGTGTTTGGCTGTCAATCGACGTATTCCAGTTTCTTCTGCACCCACAATCAATCCACACGGTCCAGTCATTGTGGAATCATAAAGAGATGTGGTCGCCTGATCACTGGTGCCTATCAAACGAATACCCCGCTCGGTCAACTTCTCCATATACCGAGCCAAATTCCCAACCCTGGTAATAAGAAGTCTTTCCACCGCACCGCAAGCAACATGTCTAACTACATCTGTTAAACCAGCCGAACGGTCACTTGGCAAAACAACTAAGTTAACACCCACACCATCTGCCGAACGTAAACAAGCACCTAAATTCCTAGGGTCCTGCACTTGGTCGAGGAGAAGAATAAAAGGATCTTCCTTCAAGGTATCAAGCCTCTCCAAAGACTCTTCTTCGCCTAAGGTAGATACTGGTGCATCAGGATTTGCATGAGTCCGTCTCCCTAAGGATTTAGAATATCTGCGCTTCACCTAAAGAAACAAAATGATGAAGTCAAAAAAGCTATCGAACTATTCGTGAAAGTCAGACCCTTTGACCGTAGCATTAACATAGCTTTTTCGAATACAAAAATCTCCAAACCTTTCTTCAGGTTCGCGATTAGCAGCAAAATCTTCGAGCACGGGTCGCAACTCATCAACAATTTCTTCGTGAGTAATCGCCGGACGATACAACTTATTCAAACGGGTACCATCAAGACCAGCGCCCAGGTATAAATTGTATTTCCCTGGTGCTTTACCAACCAAACCAATTTCTCCAAGATATGGACGGCCACATCCGTTGGGACAGCCCGTTGATCGTATAGCTATTGATTCCCCTCGAAGGCCTAGACGTTCAATAATCGACTCAAGTTCGTCAACCAATTGGGGTAAGTAGCGTTCACTCTCTGCAAGAGCTAAACTACATGTGGGCAAAGCAGTACATGCAATTGAATTGAGCCGAATACCGGACAACTGGTCAGGTAGTGTCATTCCGTTATCACTGAGAATTCCAACAAGTTTTTCCTTATCCTCTGAAGCTACGCGGGCGATGATTACATTTTGGTTGGCGGTAAGGCGAAATTGACAAGGGATTTCTTCAGCAATTTTGCGCAGTGCTACACGACCACGACTGCCCTCTTCGTCTCTTAGACGTCCCCCCTCAACAAATAAGCCATATGCCCATTTCCCATCTGCATCCTCACTCCACCCATACCTATCAGTAGTGGAATCAAAATTAAATTCTCGAGACTCTTGCAACTCCCAACCAAGACGTCGGTTCAGTTCTTCAAGCATCCAATCCGCACCACGATCCTCAACCGTATACTTCATCCGTGCATGTCTTCTGTCTGAGCGGTCACCAAAATCGCGTTGTATTTTAACGACCTCTTCTGCGACTTGAACCACTTGATCAGGAGTGCAAAAACCAATCACATCAGCCAGCCTTGGAAAAGTTGTAGTTTTGCCATGAGTCATGCCCAAGCCACCACCTACCAAAACATTATAACCCACAACCTTTTCGCCATCAGCTATTCCAACAAAACCAAGGCAGTTGGAAAAAACATCCACATCATTTCTAGGGGGTAATGCCACAGCAATTTTAAATTTCCTGGGCAAGTATGTCTTACCATAAATTGGCTCTACACTTTCTTCGCCAATTCCTCCCTGCTTTTCTCCATCAAGCCAAATCTCAGCATAGGAAGAAGTTTGAGGAGTCAAATGATCATGAAGATTTTGAGCAACATCGAGTGCTTGCTGGTGAAGTGATGACTCAAAGGGATTGGAAGGAGACATTACATTACGATTCACATCACCACAAGCGGCCAAGGTATCAAGCAAGGTATCATTGATTTCCTTCATCGTTTGCTTGAGGTTACGCTTAAGCACACCGTAGAGTTGAAAAGCCTGACGAGTCGTCAGCTTCAAAGTACTTTCACCAAATTTATCTGCTAGTTTATCAATACCAATCCATTGACTGGGAGTACAAACCCCACCTGGCACACGTACGCGGATCATAAATGAATATGCTTTTTCCTTCTTTTCCTTAATCAAGGAAGCCCTTATATCACGGTCGTCCTGCATGTAGGTACCATGAAACTTAGTCAGTTGTGCATCCTCTGCCGAGATGGACCCGGTGGAATCGTCGGACAAGCTTTCCGAGATTGTTCCTCTCAAAAAGTTACTTCGTTCCTTGATGCCTTCGTTGGCGGATAATTTCTTGGGTTTGTTTGGATCGGAGATCATAATGTATGATTTATTTCTAAGGATTTTCTAAAGTGTGGCAAGTAATGCGTTTTAAAATCAATTAAATAGGAGCAGCGTCTAAAGTTAGACCCGGATTAAAGTTTAGTCCACCTCGCAAATTAGACCACAATCCGTTTGGGTCAAGATGTGCAGCATGAGCTATCATGGCAGCGTTGTCACCAGTATGCCTTTTTTCAGCAGCTAAAAAAATTACATTTCTTTCCTGACAGATTTTGCCGAGTCGATCCCTCAAGTTCTCGTTATTAGCTACCCCTCCTGATAAGCCAAAACTACGGTATCTTTTCTTCCCTAAAAACCTAAGACACTTTTGACCCAATTGGTCCATAGCAGCTTCTTGATACGAAGCACATAAGTCCGAGTGGTTCCGCTCGACCTCGACCTCACTCATTTTTTGTAAGGTATAAAGCAGGCTTGTTTTAAGTCCTGAAAAACTGAAATCATGATCTTCTTTGGATTTAAAAGCTCGTGGGAAGGAATAAGCTCTTGGATTTCCGTTCTTTGCCATTTGCTCGAGTTCCGCTCCACCAGGATATGCAATGCCAAGAAGTTTCGCACCTTTATCTAATGCCTCCCCGGCAGCATCGTCTTTTGTTCTTCCAATGACAGTTATCAGTCGGCCCTCGGTAATTTCAAACAAGAGGGTATTCCCACCTGAAACTAATAATCCAAGATGCGGAAGGTGTTTAGTCCATCGAGTGGTTGGATCATTCGATCTCATAAATGGGGAATAGGCATGCCCTCTCAAATGATTCACGCCGTACACCGGTATGCTCCAAAGCATCCCCAAAGTCTTGGCAATAGTCAGACCAACACCGAGGCAGCCAATTAACCCTGGACCACAAGTAACGGCAATTTTAGAAATTTTACTAGGCAATTTAAATTCATGGTCTAATTGATCAAGCAATGGGAAAAAGTTGTCCAAATGTTGACGAACAGCTAAATCGGGCACGACTCCACCGTACTCTGCATGCTTGATGACTTGTGAGTGTATCCATTCATTTACAACACCGTGTTGAGGACAAAATAAGGAAAGAGCGGATTCATCACAGGAACTTTCAATTCCTAAAATCATTACATTGCTGGCTTGAGTTTCACGCAAAACAAGGTACCCAAAAGCTATGTGCCCGACAACGCCAAAGCTTTCAAAAATAACGTCAAATTCCTTGATTGATAGATTGAATGGGCGAAAACAAATGCCTTATGACGAATTTTTAGAGTGGGTATTATACGATCCCCAAATTGGATACTATCAAAATTCTAAATATCGGGTGGGCAAATTTAAACACAATGATTTTTATACTTCTTCCAACCTCGGCGGTGTCTGGGGAAGTTTGATTGTTGAAGCTTGCACAAACTTACTGGGCGAAAATGACCCTGGTTTATTTACATTTGTTGAAATCGGTGCAGAGCCTGGGTCTTCTACTTTAGATGGTATTGAGAATCCTTTTGAACAGGTACGAGTGATTCGTTTAGGAGATACGCTTAATGTCCCGAACCGAGCGATTATTTACAGCAATGAGTTACTTGATGCTCAACCCTTTAAACGATTTCGCTACCATCAAGAAGCAGACGACTGGTTCGAGATTTTCGTAACCTTAGAAGGGGACGAGCTCATGGAATTAGATTTGGAAAGAAAAGGGCCTCTTCCTTTCCCTCCCCCCCACCATCCGACAGAGGGCTACCTTATTGATTGGCCATGTGGATCATTGTCCATGATGCAAAAAATTTTATATCCGCCATCCTGGAAAGGAGTTTTTCTAACTTTTGATTACGGACTGGATCAAAATATTCTCATGCAAGATCGACCAGAAGGTACTGCAAGAGGATACTACCGTCAAAAAATGAATAGCAAGTTACTCGACCATCCTGGAGAACAAGACCTTACTTGTCATTTGTGCTGGGATATTTTGGAACACTGTTTGAAAGAAAATGGATTCAGCCCTTCAATTCGTATGAGCCAGGAATCTTTTTTGTTAAAATATTCAACTTCTTCAATTCAGCGTATCTTCAGGGAAAGTGAAGGACCAATGGACGCCAAAATGCTTGCATTAAGGGAACTGATACATCCAGCCCATTTAGGTCATGGATTACAGGGACTAGCAAGTACCCGGTTTTAAAGGCAAACCCTTTTCTTCCATTAGGGCAAATGGGGCTCTGGCTTAAATCCTTGAGGACGACCAACTTCAAAAAGCTCTCGAATTATTCCTTCGTCCCAAACTGATGCAAAAATTGCAAACTCGTCGATAGATCCTCTAAGAGAAAGCTTAGGGTTACGGTCGGGGAATGCTTGAAAATGTCCTAATAAACCTTTTTTCAAAGAGATTGAATTAGCCTGGTTTATTTTCTCACGACTAAATGAACGCCCGTTGATAAAATGATTTACCCATTTTTTCTCCGCATCAAAAGTAGTAGCCAAATGAACCCACTTTCCAAGACGATCCGGAGGAAAAGCCACAGCAGATTCATAGGTTTCTATTAAATTGGATGTTTTAACTTCAAGCACAAGTTTACCGGATGAGTTCACAGACCATCCAATCGCACCATCTAAATGAGGTTTTGAAAAGACCAGAGGTGCGCCATTGGCCCCCAATCCATTGAGCCGCACCCAGGCTACTAATGTCGCCTGCCTCAGAGACTTATTAAGATTTAAGCATACCCGGTCATTATCTTGGGCAAATTCCAAGGCACCTTTCCCAGGCCAGCGACCCTCTGTCCAATTACATCCAATTACCGCACCGTCTCCGGCTCCGCTGGCACGATTTGTTTCGTCCCTTACAACCCGAGACCAAGAATCATGTCCATCAAAGCCATAGTAAAGCAATGTGTTAGGGTCCGCCGCCAATTCTTTACTTTTTTTCATCCAAGCGGATCTTCGCTTGTGCGCGTTTTCCAAAGAGCGAAAAGCTAAGTCAGCAGTTCCAAGGAAATTTCCAGAAGGCATATCTAATGGTGTTGAAATCCCAAAGGAATCTAAATAAATCGCCTCGCCCCCTGAAAGCTCATTAAACACTTCATTTCCCTCAAAATCGACGCCTTTGTACTGAACCTTACCTCTGTAAACAAAAACCTCAGCCGAACCCTCTGGATGAACCTCGACCCCGAAATCTGTACCCAAGTCGACTACCCGGCCCATTGGGAGATCAACGCTAAAACCAATTGCTACTTTTGGAACATGTGCCCGTAACTTACCTAGTCTTATAGATACAGCATTGTCATTAATTAGTTTAGCATCTGCCGGACCTTCCAATATCGCAGTAGCTCCTTGCATAAACTCCAATTGGGCCATTCCCCTTTTTATCTCGAAAACACCGGGCTCAAGTGCAGAGCCAAGCTCTGGGCGATTATTCGTATTCGAAGACCACTGCAACCCCACGGATTTAGTAAGCACGGCGACAGGAGAAGTTCGATCTGAATTATACAAGCTTTTGTATTCTGGTACGGAAGAACTTTTTTGAACAACAAGTCCACTTGTATCATTCCCGCTAAAAGAACTGAGGGAAAGATTCGAGTAAAGATATACTCCGACAACCAATACCGCAGCCATTGGTAGCCAGGGTTGAACAAAATTAATAAATTTCACAATTTGGCTACGATTCTCAGGCTCTTCTTTAACAGATAAGCTTTCATCTGCATAGCTACTCAAACTCACTGACATATCTACAAAAGAAACATAGATGCGGCGGGCCTCGTCAGATTTACTAAGCCAATCTTCTAAGCGTCGTTTCTGCTCGTAGGAAAGGTTCCTCTCAACCAATCGATCGAGTAATTCGTACAACTCGATGATTTCTAAATCGCTTAAGCTCATCAAGGGGTTTCCATGCTGACCTCTAAGCTCACACAATCGTGCAAAGTTTTTCTTATTCGCGTCAGGGCCTTGTATGCACCTTGAATTGTGCGACCGCAGGCTTGAGCTGCAGCTTTTACATTATGCCCAGATTCATAGCGTATTAACACCATACGCCGGTCCCTTTCGTTTAATTTTTGTAAACATTTAGAAAGTGCCCGATGTCGGTGGTCAAGCTCCTCCTCCATTTCTACACGAGTTTGAGAGATGACCTCAAACACTTCCTCGTTAAAAATAACCTTAGAGGTGGCGTACTTTTTGCGGGCGGCACGAACTTTCCAATAAGCAATTTGACAAGCCCATGAATAAAAGTTCGTTCCTGAAGTGTAATCTGAAAACTTCTCACAAATAGTCAGGCTTGCTTCTTGAAGAATATCTTCCGCATCTGAACGAGAAGGCACTAAAGTCATTATATAACTTAACAACTTTCTTTGATGCTTCATCATCAATTGTACCAATTCGGATGAACGGTCTGGAAGATTAGAACTCATCAAGAAAAAATATGTACGCTATGCGGCTTTAGAAGTGAATGAAACATTCCTAAAATCAGACACATTTCCGAGAGAACCTTTCTCCAATCTATCCAATCCTCTACGGATGATCTCTTTTCGAGCCTTCTCTAAAGATTTTGATGCAAGTTTGACCTTACGAGATTTTGTTCTACCAGAATTACCTTTATGGAACTCAGTCATGCGGTAATAAATTACCCCACTCGGAGACTGAGTCAATCGGTCGGTTAGTCGAACTTCTTGTTTTCTACGACGGCGCAGCCTTTTTACACTGCAAGTGGGATGGCTTTCCGTCCCGGTTGTATTATCACGCCCTAGGTCTCCACCTGCCTCGTTGAGCAATCGATCAATGGTCGGTTCATCCAAGTATTTATTTCGGAGATCGGTACAGACAAAACCCTCTTCATAAATTACTTCCTTCATAGGATCGTCGATCATCATTATTTGACTAGGGGGGCCCAATACCTCTCGTAAATCTTTTGAATACCAATCAGTTGCTTTTTCTACAGCCTTTCTGCGGTTGCATCCGTAAAAATATTTATGAGCCACAAAAATTCGACCCGAGCTAAGTCGTGCCTCCAATAAATATTTTGTGTCATAAATTAGACTAAAGTATTGGTCGTAAGGGATTAACAAAGTTGCTTTGTACTTTTGGAAATCATTAATTTTCATCATCATCTATTTATCCTTTTGGCGTTATTTGTATAATTGCGGAACAACTATTCCATAGCCAACGACTTCAAACTTTGGACAAATTAAATTTGAAATTCTCGCGAGCTAACCCTCACCAAGAACTTAATATTTCAGAACACGACTTGATACTCGGTAGAATTATTTAATTAATTTGGTAAGCATTCTTTTTAAGTCAGATCCCTGAAATGGGGAAAAGCCAACGGCAACATCATGTACAACTCCACCTTGATCAATCACCACAGTATGGGGCAATCCTTTTACATCAAAGGCATCATAGGCTGAAGAATTTTCATCTAACAAAATTGGTAACTCATGCATGTTATACTGATCAATAAATTCTAATAACTCTTCCCTAGAAGCATCCTGATTAACGCTTACAAGTTTTAATTCAGAGGAATTAAATTCGCTGGTTGCCTCTAATAAAAAAGGCAGATTACGGATTGAAGGCCCAGACCAAGTAGCCCAAAACCCAAGCACAACTACTTTTCCTTTCTGTTGAGCTAAGTCAAAATGTTCACCGCTGAGCATGGGAAGAAACAAATTAGGCGCAGGTGAACCTTCTAACCTTTTCGCACCAATTTTAGTAATTTCTATTGGAGGCATAGGAGAAAGCGCGGATATAGATGCTGATACGACTTCAGTAATAACTGAAGAATTTAACTCCATGCTTAAATGGAGACAATTTTCCCTTATTCCTGAATTCATGTTTCGCAACGCAATAAGGGCAGCACGAGCCTTGGGTTCCTGAGCAAGTACCAGTTGAGCCATACCTAAAGAACCTTGATACAATGTGTTTAATCCGTTTGCTGAAACTTCATCTAAACACTCGAACAAAAGTTCTAAAGATATGGATTCATCCCGAAAAGCTACTCCCCATGCAATTTCGTGAACCCCAGCAAAAGCATTAATCAAGGGATCCGAGATCTTATCATTACCCACTATTTTTTCACGAAGAGAATCTGGCAATTTGAAATAAAAAGAAATTTGGCGATCATCAGGTAAATTATTGAGCAAAGGAATTCTCTTTTCGCTTACATCAAAACTTCCACCAAGATAATCATTAGAACGGGAAACCAAGGCATGTATCATTGTTCTGTTTCCATCGAGAGTAATATCAACGGACAAATTCATATCCAAAACCAGTTGAGATTCGTTCTGCTCTACCGATTGGGAAAATTTACTAATGGGTAAAATGAATTTTAAAGACTTTTCAGTTAAAACTTCGCCTAAGTTAAAATTTTGAGCTACGCCCGTCGTAAATTCGTCCCTTAGTTGCGTTTTGAACCAAGATAAAAAACGAGGCAGATCCATCGGTTTATCAGCCATTATATTGATGGATAAAAAAAGATCAGAAAAAGATAACTGATTAGAATTATTAGAATCAGCCAACGCATCTATTCCATTAATCAAAGCAGTAAATTGAGTAAAATCATTTTGCCTCAAACCCATGGCATTAAGAATTTCACGATCTTGATCTAAATCACGGTCAAAATTGTCTGCCCATTGACTCATCTGAGGATACTTATTCTCTAGCCACCTTGAAACCCCGCTGCTCTCAATTGATCTTGCATCAATGGATAAAAGAAAGTCCACATCGGCATTAGCAAATCCAGGCTTTTTAAAATAAGTAATGCAAATTAAAGGTAACCAGATTAATCGAATGTTGCTCACCAACCCAAGGCACTTTGCGAATTTAACGAACATGCTTGAACCTATAAACATTTGTTACTCGTGCAGAAAAGCCCACAGATTGGTAGAGTCGATTGGCAACATCACGACTTGGACGAGAAGTGAGATCAATCGTCAACACACCCATTTTTTGTGCTTCCTTTAATGCATGCATGACAAGTAATTTACCAACCCCTTTCCCACGTGCTTTAGTACCCACAACTACATCCTCTACCCACCCACGTAATCCTGTAGGTATTTGGAAGGTTACGAGACTCAGCATGCCAAGGACTTGCTCATTGTCTTCTGCAAAATAGAGATGAGTGGACTCAGCGTTGAGAAGAGATGTGAATTCTGCTTTAGTCAGAAGTTTAGCTGATTGAGAAAGCTGAGGAATCAGATTATTAATTTCTAGCAAGTCTTTTTCGGTTTGTTCGGAAACTTTTCTTATCCTGATCATGTAATTATTAAGCTATCTTACGAGTTACTTTCTACCAATAAAAAAGCCTCTTCATCCTGCTTAATTCTTTGCTATTGCGTAAATGCATACAATCATTCATTGTAATTCCCTAATAATGTCCGGATAAATGGAGGTTTTGAATGCTCAATCGTTAACTCGTAAAAGAAACTTCAAACAACCGAAATGAGTCTCGGCACTTCAATGTTATCAATAAATAAAGACAATCAGTATTATGGAAATCTATGTGGGAAACCTTCCTTGGTCCGTTAGCGATCAAGAATTATCAGACATCTTTAATGAACATGGAACCGTCGATCGCGCATCCGTTATCGTAGAACGTCCTTCCGGACGATCCAAAGGTTTTGGGTTTGTTACCATGAATAACGATGACGAAGCCAATCAAGCCATTGAGGCGTTGAACGGTACCGACATGAATGGACGCCCCTTAAAGGTAAACGAAGCACGTCCTAAGGAATAGTGTTTATTGCCTTGGGAGGATTACCCAAGGCAATTTTTTTTGATTACGGCTAGCATTAATTTTATTAAAACTTAGACATTGCTAGCAACACGGTTTTCGTTAAGAAAACCGAACATGTCACCAAATAAAGATCTTTCATTTCTAGAAAGCGTCAACAAGAGTTTTAACCTGGCTGCTGAAGCCATGGATTTACCCAAGGGGTTGGCTAGACAAATACGCACCTGCAACGCAGTTTGCGAGATGAAGTTTGGTGTAGAACTAAACGGCGGATACGAAATTTTCACTGGTTGGCGGGCCACTCACAGTGAGCATGCCCTTCCTGCTAAAGGAGGCATACGTTATGCACCCTTTGCCGACCAACAAGAAGTCGAGGCATTGGCCGCGTTGATGACCTACAAATGTTCGATTGTAAATGTTCCTTTTGCTGGATCAAAAGGTGCACTTAGTATCGATCCTAAAAATTATTCGTTAGAAGAATTGGAACACATTACTCGCCGATTTGCTCAAGAATTAGACAAACGAGGCTTGCTCGGCCCAGGAATCAATGTTCCAGCTCCCGACATGGGCACAGGGCAACGTATGATGTCTTGGATTGCCGATGAATACCAAAAGCTTCACCCCAACGAAATAAATGCTCGTGCTTGTGTAACAGGAAAACCAGTGCACTGTGGAGGGGTTCAAGGTCGAATAGAGGCAACCGGTAGAGGAGTACAATACGGAATTCAGGAATTCTTCCGACACTCAGATGACCTTAAAAACGCTGGTTTGGAAGGCAATCTAGAGGGGAAAAAAATTATCGTACAAGGATTAGGTAATGTTGGTTATCATGCAGCCAAATTTCTAGAGGAGGAAGATGGAGCCCTTATTGTTGGAGTAATCGAACGCGACGGAGCCTTAGTTTGCGAAGAAGGACTTTCAACTGAGGCTGTCTATCAATATAAATCAGAACACGGAAAACTAGAAGGATTTGCCACTGGCAGATATTTTAAAAACGGCAAGGAAGCTCTTGAGCTACCATGTGACATATTAATCCCGGCCGCCCTTGAAGGTGTAATATCCAAAGAAAATGCTCCCCGAATCCAGGCTCGAGTAATTGCTGAAGCTGCGAATGGGCCAGTTACTTTTGATGGAGACAAAATTCTTCGGGAAAAAGGTATTTTTATCATTCCAGATGCCTACTTGAATGCAGGTGGGGTAACCGTTTCCTACTTTGAATGGCTAAAGAATTTATCCCATGTCAGATTTGGTAGAATGGACCGAAGATTTGTCGAGGCTCAAGGCGCTAAAATTGTAAGATTAATCGAGTCGGGTATTGATAAACCCCTTGATCCAAAGGCCAAGGCAGATTTGCTAAAGGGTCCCGATGAACTTACCTTAGTTCGTTCAGGCTTAGAAGATACGATGTGCGAAGCCTATCAAGAAATTAAGGAAATACATAGCTCAAATCCAAAAATCAAAGACCGCAGAACAGCAGCTTTTGCTTTGGCTATTCGAAAGATAGCCGACATTTACGACAGCATGTACTTGTAATTGCTTCTTTAAAAGTTTGGGATAATTTTTAGGCTGACCGCATTTCCCAACCCTTCCGATAAGATTTAGTAAGCAAATTATTAACATCATTACGATTAGAAGCCCCCAGTTCTCGGTCCCAAGAGAATTCCCCCCCCGCCAAGATAGCAATATTTCCTAATAAAATTAGTTCGGTTAACTCATAGCCAAAATCAAAACCGGCCAGTGTTGATTTTGGTTCCCCCCTACGAATGGCTCGAACCAGTTCATCCTTTAATCCAGAATCCCCCCTTCCATTTCGCCCAAGTACACCGCTGAAAGATTTGATTTGATGTGGTTTCATCCACTTATCCTCTAAATAAACTTCCCACTTGGACCCGTATATTGACGGCGAATATAATGTCCCCTTCGAGCCTCGAATCAAACATCCGCTTGCCGATGGCTCTCGTCCCTTAAAGAGTTCGATATTCGGAAAATTCTTTCCGCCAGTAGCTGTTTTACTGAGATGGCCAATTTTTCCTTCATACCAATGCATGGGAATTGTTTGGCCTTTATCTCGTCCGGCAAATTCGTACTTCACAATTGCCCAAGAAGGATAGGTCTCTGAGTTTACGGGGCCACGAAGCAAACACTCAACTTTTTCAGGTTTCTGAAGTCCACAGCCTAATACCGGCAAATTGAATAAGTGAATCCCCGAGTCACCCAAAGCACCAGTGCCAAAAGATTGCCATCCCCTCCAATTATAAGGCTGATAAAGTGGATGGTATGAACGATCTTCAGCGGGGCCCAAGAATGCATCCCAGTTCAAACCATTTGGAATCGAAAACTTTTCGCTAGGTCGTTTGGTATGTTGGGCAGATTGAGGCCAAATAGGACGATTAGTCCATACATGGACGTCCAAAATTTTGCCCAAGCCTTCTGCTTGCAAAAACTCTACTCCCTGTCGAAAAAGATCAGAAGTACTGCCTTGTAAACCCAGTTGTGTGCAAATTTGCTTTTTGCGGGCAGTAATTTGTAACTGACGTGCTTCCCAAACGGTATGCGCCATGGGTGTTTGTAGGAAAAGATGTATTCCTAAGTCTAATGCTAACTGAGCCGAATGTGCATGAACATGATCAGGAGCACTTATACTTAGTAAGTCAATCTTGCCTCCCAAGTGAGCAAACATTTCTCTGTAATCATCAAACTTTGCAATCTGAGAACGTCCACGCCGTGCATATTTTATTTTTTTTTCAGAAATATCACATACCGCGATTACATCGCCATGTCTGGCCAAATGTTGAAAATCACTTCCGCCCTTTCCCCCTACCCCGATGGCTGCGATTTGAAGCCGCTCGTTAGATCCCTTTGCTCTTTGAGGCAAATATGAAAATGGTAAGATTGAACCGATGGATCGTAGAAAAGGTCTTCTTTTCATCGTATCAAATCTGGGTTAATTGTTGTGAATGTTAAAACGAGATACTTCTTTAGCGACCAGTTAATTTTCAATAGGAGAAGTAAGACCAATCACCTGTATTGCATCTGCTATAACGTATCCCTCAGTATTTTCATTACTTAAGCAAACAAAATACTGCTCTCCTTTCTTAAAATTAAAGGACCCCAAAGAGAACCAAAGATCTCCAATCGTTTGGGGTTTTCTTTGATCAACCAATATTTTGGCAATTCCGTCATCGTGTTTAACTTCATACTTCAAATTACCAGCCCGATTACCAAAAGATGCATACGAGACTTTGATTTCGTGCAATCCATCTTTTGGTGCAACAAATGGGAACATTGCTTTACGCAATCCCTTGCCACCATTCCCATCATGATAATAAGATTCACCCACAAAGGGGCGAAGCGAACTACTTTCTGTCCATTCACCTTCAAATTCAACCGTAGTTCCATCCACCACCACTCCACTTAAAGTATTTGGCGGAATACCAACTCCCTTGTTTTTTCTATTTTGTATCTTAGATTTCAAAACTTGCCCATCTGCCAACAAGCGTTTGCACAATTGATCATAGGGGAGATCATGAAGAGGAATACCCCCATCAATCGCCAAAGCAGCAGCCGTAGCAGCAGATTGACCAAGAATCATAAACACCGGCTCCATACGGACTGAACCAAACGCAACATGTGACGCAGACAGACAGTTAGTCACCAATAAATTCTCGCACTCTTTTTTTTGCGGCAACAAAGAATCGTAAGAAATCTTAAAGGGCTTTTTGACCTCAACTTGAAAATCTCCTTCATTTAACACGTATGATTTACCATTCTCATCTTTAGCAACATAGCGTTGAACGTTATGAGAATCCATGGTGTAAGAGCTCATACCTACATCTCTTAGCGTTTTTTTCCTACCCGTAACCTCATGCTCAGTCATAATGAAATTACCGATCATTCTCCTAGCTTCTCGAATGTAGAGTTGCTCCGGCCAATGACCATTTTCTTCAAACTCGTCTCTTGCTAAACCCCATTGATTCATCTCATCACGAATTTCTTGAGGAACTCTAGGATCATTGCATAGAAAATAGAAATACCCTTTAAGGTAATTTTCGTGCTCACTGATTATTTCACTTCTCTCTTCATAAGTTCCCTCAGGATACCTGTAGTTCATACCGATATTATCCGTACTAAAAGAGCCATAATTATTGGTGTCAGTTTTAGCATTGGGTATTGGATCAAAGTGAGAAAACACATGCCTCGATCCGCGGATTAAAGTTCTTAATAGCAACTCGTACTTAGATGGATCATAGGAACTTGGCTGAGCGAAGGGCACACGATTTTCTTCGACCTGAGTTAAACATAGCCGAAAGTTGTAAGCTTGAATTTTATCATCACCGGTTCCATCCCCTTCCGGCTTCCAACTACTAATACCCTGAAGAAGACCACTCGCAGAATCACCAGGAACTTTGAAAGGATCGATACGATAAAAGAATTGATTCTTCTTTGCTGCAGAGATTTGTACTCCGTTAAGCGTTTCTCCATAACGATCGTTCCCTTCACGCCCTACAATATAACTGATTCCTGCAGCAGCCATCAAATCACCTTCGTAAGTGCAATCGATAAAAACTTTTGCTTCATAGCGGTTACCTGACATTGAGGTGATAGAGACTATTTTCCCGCTCTTCATCTCGACACCATTTGGTCTGTCCAACCATTCGTTCCGGAAAACTTTAATTTCATTTTCGGTGATCCAAGATTCAAATATCTGCTCAGCAACCTTGGGTTCAAAAACCCACATTGTACGCCTGTCCCCATCAATCGCAGGGGACCCCTGCCCGCGATTTCCATAATCCTCTAGTTTTTGCCACCTCCAAGCATCGGGGCTTTGATAATGTCTCCATACACGATGATAAAACTCGCGAGCTATTCCACCAATAACCTCCTTTTTCCCGGCACCGGACCAGCCAAGACCGTTACTCGACAAACCGCCCAATCTGCGGGCGGGGGAAACAATAACCACCGATTTGCCCATTCTTTTTGCTTGAACAGCAGAGACAATTGCCGACGAAGTACCCCCGTAAATAAATATATCCGATTCAAAAACTTCGGCAGAAAGCCAACTTTGATTGAGCAAATAAAACCCAGTCAAAATTAATTTTAAAACGCGAACCTTAAGATAAATTCTCACAAGGTAATTTATAGTCCTCCATTTCCTTTTTTAAATTACTCTTGAAGACTACAAATTGCGCTATTCAAACTCGAATAGGTAAAGGGATATTTTTTTTCTTCTAAAACGGTTGAAGTGACGCGACGACTTTGCAATGCAAGCTCTGGAGCGGACCCCAATAAAAAACAGCCGATCCTTACTCCAAATGATGGTGCGGGTAAGCCAAGTTTTAAAGGAGCAAAATGATTCCTCAACACTCTCATAAAATCTTTATTTTTGACGGGTATTGGAGATGCAAGGTTGACGGGGCCTGTTATATCTTCCTTCTCCAATAAAAAACGGGCAATTCCAACCCAATCGTCCTGGTGCAACCAGCTCATCCATTGCCTGCCAGATCCCTGGTTCCCTCCAAGTCCAAATGAAGTCAGCTTTTTGAGCAGAGGAAAGGCACCGCTAGAACGGCCAAGAATGAAGCTTATGCGCATGGCAACTTGACGAACATTAGGACTATTGAATTTAAAAAATTCATCTTCCCAAGCCACCGTTACTTCTTCTAAAAAACCGGATTTTGTGATTGGAGAATTTTCATCGTGAGCTTCTTCACCTCCAATACATTGGCCGTATAGTGCCATCGAACTAGCATTCAACCAAACAGCTGGAGGTTTTATACAATGGTGCAAAGCCTCACCGAGGACCCGGGTCGATTTGATACGGGAATCTAGAATTTCCTGACGATTCGAAGGTGTATGACGACAATCGATAGATCGACCAGTTAAATTAATCAATGCCCGAGATGCTTCAAGCTCTTCAATCCAATCGCCGGTAGATTCACCATCCCACTCGACTAAGCGTCCTAGAACACCTGTTTGGGAAATATTTCGGGAAAGCAGGACAACATCATATCCATCTTTTAAAAAAGATTGGACAAGTAATTGGCCAAGAAACCCTGTACCACCAGCAATAATTATTTTAGGCAAGGGCACTAAATCTTTCATGTCCTAATTCCTTAATGCTGGGACTGAAGTTGGCAACCCGCAATCGGAGTAGCCATACAATCGAACAATTATTTTAAGACAATGTTGCGGAAATATACCTTCATTGAAGGACCTTGGTGTACTTGAAAGGCAAGCAATCCATCCTCACGCCTTTGTTCTTTGTCCTCATCGATCAATTCACACATTTTTTGACCGTTAATGTAGTGCTCAAAGCGAAAACCTTCTGCGACGATTCGGTACTTATTCCAATCTTTCTTCTTAACCGCTAAACCGAGCTTGGAAGTATCTCCAATTTTCTCAGTATTTTTGACTAACTTTCCAGATTCATCGCGACTTAGGGTGGTTTGATCTCCCCGCATGCAAAGTATTCCCCGAAATGCCTCGCCATAGCAAATGCCCGAATATTTATCACCGGACTCAAAATCTGCCTGATATCCACCAACTCGCCACCCATCATGGTTTCCAGGTTTTACAAAACTTCGGTACTGAATCCCACTGTTACCAGAATCAATTTTACACTCCAAAGTGAGATCAAAATCTGTGAGACTTCCCCCTTTCCAAATCAGAAAGGTATTCCCCTTAGTTGGATTTTCTACAGTATTCACCCCAACGATAGCCCCCTCTTTCACGCTCCAATGAAGCGGGTTACCATCCCACCCATCCAAGGTTTTGCCATCGAAAAGTGATTGTTCTGCAAGCAGCGTGAAAGGAAGAAGAAAGGATACGAAAAAAGAGAAGATAGATTTCATAAATAAATTATTTTCTATCATCCCATGAAAACGAATTGATTCAAGGAAAAGTTGACCGTTCAACAATTTTACTTCGGTATGCTTTTTATGGTAGATCAACAAGATGATCGAGGTTAAGGACCTTAAATTGCACTACGGCGACTTTGTGGCGTTGAATCATTTGACCTTCTCGGTTAACCCTGGGTCCATCTACGGACTGATCGGTCCGAATGGTGCAGGCAAAACTAGTGCTATCAAGGCAATCGCCACTTTACTTGAACCGACCTTTGGAGATATTTTGGTGGATGGAATTTCTGCACTGCATCAACCAGAACGGGCACGGGGCGTCCTCGGTTACATGCCTGACTTTCCTCCTATCTATGAAGATTTAAAAGTGTGGGAATTTTGCGACCTTTTTGCTCAAGCCTATGGTCTTCGTGGAGAAGAGAGACAGGCAAAGGTTTTGCAAAGCCTATATGCAACAGGTTTAAAGGAACAGATGCATACCCTGTGTAAAACTCTGTCACGGGGAATGCGCCAGCGGGCATTGCTTGCCAAAACCTTGGTACATGACCCCTCCGTTCTTTTATTGGACGAACCTGCGGCCAACCTCGATCCAAAGTCGCGCATCGATTTACGAAATGTACTCAAAAAATTGGCAAGCGATGGGAAGACCATTCTTATTTCCTCTCATATACTGTCTGAAATTGAAGACACTTGCGATAGCCTTGGCTTCATGCGGGATGGAGGGATGGCCCTATCCGGAACATTGGATGAAATTTCGAGGCAGAAAGATAGAGCGACTCAGCTCAAAATTCACCTACTCGAACCCTACCCTGCCCTGCGAGAAGTCATCTCCAGGATCCCCAGCCTTTCGCAATTCGAAGAAACAGGAACATGCAAGACCAAGTTTCGTGTTTCCCTTGATGGTGGACAAAAGGAAGCCACCCAGGCACTTGCAAAACTAGTTGAAACTGGTGTTCCCGTCTCAGAATTCATCTGTCAGAAACCAAGGGTTGAAGAATTATTTCTCGAACTCGAATCCGCATCCAAAGAGAGGGGGAAATGTTGAATCCTTTAATTCGCCGGGGAATCCGGGAACGACTGCGCCCAAAGAACCTCGTTGCCTCCGGTCTCTTTTCCATCATTGCCTGCGCCACTCTTTATCTTGCCTCCTTCTTCGACGGCATGCAGGAAGTCATTCCTGCTAGCGAATCGGAGTCTGGCCTGGCCGAGCTTATATCCATACCTGTCAATGGTGCCCGTGGAGCCTTTACTGTCTTACTTGGATTGCAGGGATTCTTTCTAATGTTTTTGGGTACAGGAAGAGTTGCATCGGTAACGGCGGAGGAAAAAGAAGCTGGCTTGCTTGACTACCAAAGAATGACTCCAATGAACCCGTCTTCAAAGATTCTAGGATATTTGTTCGGTCTGCCTGCCCGGGAATATTTCATGTTCCTTCTGACCCTGCCATTTCTTCTCCACTGCATGGTGGTAGGTAAGATTCCATTACTTAACCTCCTACAACTCTACGCAGTTTTTTTCTGCTCAGTCATTCTTTACCACCTTACTGCCCATGTCATCGGACTTGTGGTGCCCAAACCGCGGGCAGCTTCATGGGTAGCCCGCCTTGCCGTGCTCGGACTGTATGTTTTTCTTCCCGTGCTCGGACAGGCAGGAATTTCCTTCCTTTCTTTTCTTACAATACTGCCCACTTATTTTGGTAAGATTGTTCCCCACCTTCTGGCCGAAGGCACCGAAAGCCTTGGACGTTTTGAAAGACAAGTCGTGACTTTTTGGCAAGAAATTCCCTTTTTCACCTTCCACGTTTCTCCAACTACTTTTACCTTTGTAATGCAAGGATTGATCCTTCTTGCTCTCTTTGCCACAGCTTACCGAAAATGGCGGCTCGATTCCCTACCGGCTTTTTCCAAGCCCATGGCAATTGGTCTGTTTGGCATTTTACAAATTCTTTTGCTCGGTTCGCTCTGGCCTTTTTTCTCACAGGGAGAAGCCAGTGGACTACTCGGTCAGAGCCTACAGCTTGATCCAACAAAAGTCGGACTGCCCGATCAGTTAAAAAACGACTCACTGCCTTCCATCTCCATGATCGTGGTCCAATCAACCTTCTTCGTCCTAAACCTCGCATCTCTTTTATTATTAATCAATGTATGTTGCCCGGATCCGCACCGGCAACTTAAAGGCAGACAACGTTCGGGGAAGTTGGGAATGAACCGCGTACCTTTGCTTGCAGACGAAGCACCTGGAGGCTTGTTTGTTGGTGCGTTGGTCTGTATCTCCACCGTGGTTTATGCAGTGCTACACTTGCTGGCCGTAAGTTCCGAGACCGTGCAGTCGGTTGCACCGTCTGCCAAATCAGTCTTTCTGCCTGGCCTAGTTTTACTTTTTACCGCACTAGCTTTGCGGGCAGCACGGGAACAATGGTTTAATTTAGGATTCTGGGGTTTTGTAGGTTTGCTATGGCTAACACCCATGCTTGCCTGCCTCGTTCTGGCAGTGGATGATTTTCTCGGAAATTCCCAACTTATGCTAAACATCGCCTCCCTTTCTCCCCTTACATTTTTCCCCCAGTTGATGGTTTTTCTCGCCCCCAATATATTTCCCGATCCAAACCCATTGATCAATCTTTCCACATCCATCAAGATCGGTGTTATTACCAGTGCAATACTTGCCATCTTTCTTTCCATCACTCTCTTTCGTACATTAAAGAAATAATGTTCTCATCTATCCGTAACCTCCGCATCCTGGGAAACATTGAAGGTGTATCCTATTTAATTCTGCTTGGTATTGCCATGCCTCTAAAATATTGGTGGGGAATCCCCTTAGCTGTGAAAGTCGTAGGGATGGCCCACGGCATTCTCTTTGTCGCTTATTGCCTTTTACTCGCTACATGCATGAAAAAACATGCCTGGTCTTTTCTCTTCGGCCTTTACCTTTTCGTGGCGACTTTAATTCCCTTTGGCACTTTTATAACCGATCGAAAGCTTAAAGAATTCTCTAAAAACTAGACAAGCAAACTGGAAATACTTCTGGTACTGTCTGCAAATCGATCAATTTTAAGACCCATTGCTTTAGCTTGCGTGAGCCATAAAATAAGTAAGGGCTCTCCACCATCTGGTGTTTTGTAAGTTCCATTAAATTTTTTTACCAATCCTGATTTAGCTGAAACATTTAAGTGCTTTCCGTTAATAAATCTCCCACCTCCTGAACCAGCCATCAAGATAGGCAAAGCACTGTATTGGTGAGTGGACCCATCCCCCAAAACTGAACCATAGATAAATAAAATATTATCCAGTAAGGTCTTCCCATTAGCTTCCTCTATCCGATTCATCTTTTCTCAAAGATAAGCAAATTGCTCCATGTAGAAGTGATCCACCTTAATCAGGTCATCAACAAATTTCCCTTGATTGTGGGACATCATATGATGGCTCTTAAGTTTATCGAAGAAAATTTTCACGGAAGAAATAGTCTGCTTTGTTGGATTGTAAAAATCAGGTAATCCTTCAGTCTATGACTCATGTTCTCCTTGGGTCAGCTACCGCTCAAATCCAATCTTTTCCTGTCACCTCTTGCAGGATACACCAACCTGCCCTTCCGTTTGGTCATCCGCGAAATTGGCGGGGTTGATCTTTGCACCACAGATCTTGTCAACGCCCGATCCCTCATTGAACAGAACCCCAAAGCACTCAAATTAATTGAAACGAATAAGCAGGATAGCCCCCTGTCCGTTCAATTATTTGGTGGCGTCAAAGAGGAGATGAGAGATGCCGCGGTGATGCTTGTTGAAAAAGGGATTGATTCCATCGATGTCAACATGGGCTGTCCCGTACCAAAGGTTACCAAAACCGGAGGTGGAGCCAGCATGATGACGGAGCTACCCAAAACTCAGGAATTGATCCGTTCTATGGTCGAAGCAGTGCCCGTACCGATTACCGCAAAGATGCGACTAGGTTGGGACGATCAAAACCTCACCGCTCCAAACCTTGCCCGTGCCCTGGAAGATGCCGGGGTGGCAGCCATTTTCGTTCATGGTAGAACCAGGGCACAAGGATTTGACGGTGTGGTTAACCTGGAAGGTATTCGTAAAGTGGTAGAAGCAGTCGATAAGATCCCAGTCATTGGGAATGGAGATGTTACCACCCCTGATGCCGCCAAGCACATGATAGAACAAACCGGCTGTCTTGGAATTTCCGCAGGCCGGGGAGCCTTTTACAACCCCTGGATTTTTCTTCACACCCAGAAATATTTAGACACAGGAGTCCTACCCTCTGAGCCTAGCTTTGATGAAAGAATCCGGGTCATGCGT